>MDSY01129686.1_pt1 | contig 16881 bp, 14 predicted proteins | sample 811131 | NCBI WGS metagenome assembly MDSY01 (sample SAMN05326643, study PRJNA326480) | marine metagenome | isolation source: seawater | place: Atlantic Ocean: South West | collected 2010
GGGGTCATTCCTCAGCAAGACTACGATTTCCTCAAAGCGGCTGGAGTTGCTGCGATCTTTGGTCCAGGCACGAATATCCCCGACGCGGCACAGAATGTTTTGGATTTGATCCGAAAGGCACGCGACTAAAGCGCAGCAGAGGGGGATGGCATGCTAAGATTGGATCACATCGCAGTGGCAGGCAAAACTCGGCAAGCAGCAACGGATTTTATTCAAAATTGCTTGTTGGTTGCGCCACTTGCGGCTGGCCAGCATCCACATTTCTCGACGCATAACCATCTTTGGGGCATGGGCGAGGCGTGTTATTTGGAATCCATCGCCATTGAGCCGGAGGCACCGTCTCTGCCTTATCCGCGTTGGTTTGGTTTGGACCGTTTTTCTGGTCAGCCGCGCATTGCCGGTTGGATTTTGGCAACAGACAATATCCAAGAAAGCCTCGCCCGGCTTGGCCCAGAATTTGGAACGTCCGTGCGGCTCGAGCGCGGAGCCTATACTTGGGATATTTCCGTCTCAGATACAGGAGATTTGCCATTTGGTGGCTATGGGCCGGCGTTGATTGAATGGCAACCGCCTTCCCATCCTTGCCAGAATTTGCTCGATAGCGGTTGCCGTCTGATCTCCTTGCAAGTTCAACACCCGCAAGCCAATCAAATGGAGGCGCTTTTGTCAGAGCTTATCCGTGATGAAAGGATTTGCTTCTCAACCGGACCTGCGCAAATTTCTGCTGAAATTCAAACGGATCACGGTTTGGTGATGCTCGAATAGAGGCTTTGCCCTTTCGTCTTGTGCGCTGAGAGCTTAAGATACTCTCTATGTCTATTTGGACCCGCATTACCGCTGCGCTTGCCGCCCTTGCCAAGGGCGAAGGGCTTTCAGCAGTTTTCGAGAAGCTGCGCAACCCGCCGGAAAAAACCGTTGGGTTTACAATTGCTGTAATCGCATTAAGCGCAAAGATGGCCAAAGCGGATGGCAGCGTAACCCGTGCGGAGGTGCTGGCGTTTCGTGAAGTGTTTCACATTCCCACTGCAGAAGAGAGCAGTGCTGCCAAAGTGTTTAACCTCGCGCGCCAGGATGTGGCCGGTTTCGAAACCTATGCTCGGCAAATCAAGTCCATGTTTGGCGCAAGGATGAATATCCTGGAGGACTTGCTGGAAGGTCTGTTTCACATAGCAACAGCAGATGGGTCTTATCACGCGCAAGAGGATGCGTTCCTGAGCCGGGTTACCGATATTTTTGGCCTGTCCACGCGGTGCTTTCGGGTTATCAAAGCCCGTTATGTCAAGGGTGCAACCGCAGATCCTTTCGATGTTTTGGGCATCTCGCCAGAAGCAAGCTTTGAGGAGATACGTTTGGCATGGCGAGCACTCGTGAAAAAGAACCACCCTGACCAGCTGCTGGCACGCGGTGTGCCGCGCGAAGCCGTAAAATTGGCCGAAGCACGTCTGATGGCGATCAATAAGGCTTGGGAAGAGCTGGCAAAAGTCCAAGCCTAAACGCAAAACCCCGGACGTGAGACATGCTCTAAGTCAATCGCATATCGGTGCGAAGATTTGCGTTCAGGGACGAGGCCAAAGATTTGAGCCGAGCTTCGGCCACCTCGCCAAACAGAGGCGAGGCCTCTGCTGTGAGAGTGAGCGACAGTGTTTTTGTCTTTGCATACCAATGTAGCTGGGCGGTTTCATCGTCTGGATCGGCCCAGAGCATCGCTCCGAGGCGCATGGCTTTGCCTAAGATCTCTGCCTGCTTCTGGCCAGCCTCATCCAGAAGCGGGAAAAGCACTTCAAACCGGGTACCCTCGCGGCTGTTTCGGTAGCGATGCAGCAATGCCAAGCCCAGAAAAACCCGCTCTTCATGGCTCAGCCCGCCCAAATTGGCACGGGTGGCATACTCGAAGCAAACCTCGGCGCGGAAATCAGGATGGGCGCGCCAGCTTACATCATGCAGCAAACAAGCTGCTCGCACCAGCCGAGCCCGATTATGGGGGATCTTGGCAAAGAGTGGGGAGATGAATTTGTGCAGCCGCATACCGAAGCCTGGCAGTCGCGCATCCTTGCGTTCAGCGAAATGGCAGCTTTCAATCAAAGGGTCGCGGTCTCGCATGGCTTGCGGCATCTGTTCATAAAGAAGCCCCTCTCTAATTCCATAGCTTGAGACAGCGATGTCATGCGGCTTAAACCGTTTGAGGAGGCCTTTGAGAATTTGTGCGGCGATTGGTACTAGTGCCATTCGGCTTTGTGTTACGCGGATGGTCTGGCGCAGCGTTTCGAGATCACAGTCCTCAATGTAGCTCACCGTGGCCTTCACATTGCGGGCGGTCATTTGATATTCGTGCATCACATGTAGTGGGTATCCGCGCCTATGCATGTCAATTCGTGCCAAGGCCCGCCAAGATCCTCCAACCAAAAAGAGTCGATCAGATTGTGGTCCCATTTGGTCGCGCAGGCGATCTAATGTTTTGGCGATCACTGCTTTACGTCCCTTTTTTCCGCCCGGGACATTGATAAGCTTCAATGGCCCTAGTGGAGAGGTTACTCTTTGGCCCACTTGCCCATTGGCAATCTCTGCCAACTCCATCGAACCGCCGCCCATATCGCAGACGAGGCCATAAGACCCGGGCCAGCCAAGCAAGACACCCTGCGCCGCCAGTCGGGCCTCTTCCGGACCATCGATTATGTGGATTTTCAGCCCAGTTTCGCTTTGGACCTGCACGATGAAATCAGGACCATCGCTGGCCTCACGCACGGCGGCTGTGGCGACAGCGGTGAGCGTGGTCAGGCCGATGCCTTTAGCAATGGTGCAAAATCGCCGCAAAGCGGAAAGGGCGCGCATGCGCCCATCGGGATTGAGCTTGCCACTTTCGGCCAAGCCTGCGCCAAGTGCGCACATGACTTTTTCATTGAAAAAATAGGCCGGTGAGCGGGCGGCGCCGTCAAAAACAACCAAGCGTACGGAGTTCGAGCCAATATCAACCACCCCTACGCGAGACAGATCGCGGGCCTTGGAGTTATCAAACAATGGCTGCTCAAATGGCTCCCATTTTTCAGAGGATTTTACCAAGTCGTCCATCTGGGCTCCCACGGGTTTCCGCAATTGTTTGTCAGTTTAGCATAGGCGATTCGGCTGAGGCTTCAAAGAGTGGTTAGGAATCATCGGTATGGGTGAGTTTCGGTACATCCTGCGCCCCGGCACTGCCACGTCCAGAGAGCGAGGGGTTCTCCATGAAAAAACGGTGGCAATTGAAGGCGAAGCTGCCTTCTGGCCAAGTGGCTCTTTCATATCTGCCATTGGGTTGCATCACCCAGGACTGGGCCACATCGGCCAGATTGGCCGCCATGATCTGGCTGACAATTTGTGCCTTGACGGTTTCATTGTGAATTTCAACCAATGTTTCAACCCGGCGGTGTAAATTGCGGTCCATCCAATCGGCTGACGAGATATAAACGCGCGCCTTGGGGCTGTTCAGATCATAGCCATTAGCAAAGCAAACGATGCGGGAATGCTCTAAGAACCGCCCAATTACGGATTTCACGCGAATATTTTCAGAAAGCCCACGTACCCCAGGTCGCAAGCCACAAATCCCGCGAACGATGAGGCTGATTTTCACCCCAGCTTGCCCCGCCGTATAGAGAGCATCAATCACATTGGCATCAATCAGGGCATTTAATTTGACCCAAATGGCCGCAGGCATGCCAGCCTTGGCGTGTTCGGCCTCAGCTGCGATGCCTTGCAGAAGGGTGGTTTTCAAAGTCAGTGGTGAAATGGAGATATTTTCAAGCGTTTCGGGCTGTGCATATCCTGATAGATAGTTGAACACTTTTGTGGCATCTCGTCCCAATGCCGCATCGCATGTGAACAGGCTCACATCGGTGTAAATCCGTGCGGTAATCGGGTGATAATTACCGGTACCATAATGGGTATAGGTGATCAACTGATTGCCTTCTCGCCGCACGATGGTACTGATTTTAGCATGGGTTTTAAGGTTCATGAAGCCATAGACCACATGCGCTCCGGCACGCTCTAAACGGCGTGATTGACGAATATTGGCCGCCTCATCAAAGCGGGCTTTTAGCTCGACCAATGCGGTCACTGATTTTCCATCTTCGGCCGCTTCGCACAAGGCCTCGACGATAGGCGAACGTTTTGAAGTGCGGTAAAGTGTTTGCTTAATGGCCAAGACATTGGGATCTCGCGCGGCTTGTTGCAGCAAACGCACGACCATATCAAAAGTCTCATAGGGGTGCTGCAGCAGCATATCTTTGTTGCGAATTGCGGCAAACATATCGCCGTCATGATCGGTGATTCGCTCTGGCACGCGAGGGGTAAAATTAGGCCAGAGGAGGTTGGGTCGGTCTTCAATGACCAATTCTTTCAGATCTGGCAGGCCCAACATGCCATCCACTTCGATCACCTCGGTATTAGTGACGGAAAACTCGACCATGATGTCATCGCGCAAAGCTTTGGGAGAATTTGTGCTTATTTTTAGGCGAATAACTTCGCCGCGCCGCCTGCGTTTGAGGGCAACCTCAAATTCGCGCACCAAATCTTCGGCCTCATCTTCGACTTCCAAATCGCTGTCGCGCAGGACGGAGAAACTGCAATGGCCTTTTAGCTCATAGCCTGGAAACAACTGCTCTAAATGCATCAAGATCAGCTCTTCGAGCGGAAGATATCGATAACCTTTTCCTGGAAGCACCACAAAACGGTTAATTTGCTGCGGCACGGGCACCAAGGCGCGCAGGCTGCGCTTGTCTGTCTTGCGCTCTAGCTGCAGCGCTAGGGCAAAGCCAGCATTGGGGATGAACGGAAAGGGATGGGCCGGATCAATCGCCAGGGGCGAGACGACTGGAAAGACATGGGACAAGAAATATTGCAGCAGATAGGCGTGATCCTCTTTCGCTTTTGCTGCGCTCAGAATATGAATATTCTGAGCATTCATTTCTTTGCGCAGATTGGCAAGAACCGACTGCTGTTTGCTCATCAAATCGCGCGCTTCGCGGTCGATCAGCTCTAATTGCTCCGGGATGCTGCGCCCATCGATACCGGGTGTGATGCTGCCCGCGCGGGCCAATTCGCGCAGACCGGCGACGCGCACAGAATAAAATTCGTCCAAATTGGTGGCGGAAATCGACAAGAATCGCAGGCGTTCGAGCAAAGGCACATTGAGGTTATCCACCTCCTCTAAGACGCGCCAGTTAAACGCCAGCCATGACAGCTCTCGGTTCAAAAAACGATCTGGCCCTGTGATATCCAGCCCACAACTTTTCGCTGAGGGGAAATCACTGTGCAGAAAGTCAGCGGGGTGCGTCATCGTTTATCCTATATGCAAGGCGGTAATTTATACCTCTTGAATACAAATTGTAAGGGGGGTGCCCTAGGCCATAACCGTGGCGGCCATAGCGCGGGTGATCGGGCGCTTGGTGGACATGCTCTGACGGTCCAACTCAGCGACAATATCACTGGCCGCATCAAAACTGCGATCCATGTTTTTTAAGATATAAGCCAGGACGGCTGGCGTTGGGGAGAGCTGACGATCCATGAAGGATTTGAGCAAGACTGCGTGCAGCAATGCGTCATCGGGGCGGTCGATTTTGGCGCAACTTGTGCCTTCGAGCCGACTGAGCAGGTCAGGCAGCTGGAACCTGGCTTGTCGCATAGCGATGTTGGAGGCCATCAGCAGCAGCCCGCCGCTGGATTGTAGCTGGTTGTGCAGATGAAACAGACGGGTTTCAGCAGGCAAAATGCCCGCCACCTGCTCAAGGTTGTCTACCACAACCCGCGCGCCAGCCTCTGGTGGTACAAATTCCCGCAGGGGATCAATTTTATGGGCGTTCTGTTCGGTGGCCCAAATCTCCAGAAGATGCGTTTTGCCACAGGCTTTGGGCCCCAAGAGGATCAACTTGCCTTGCGGCCAATCGGCGGCGTTCTCTAGCAGCGCCACCGCCTGTTGATTGGCCTCAGATACGAAAAATGCATCGCGTTCTCGTGCCACTTTAATCGGAAGTCTGAAGCTCAGTTGCTCACTCATCTTTGGGCTCCGATTGGCTCAACCCGCGATACAATAGCCCCGCTCTATATTGTTGCATCAAAAATCGTGCGACAACGCCGATCATAGCGGCCACAGGCACGGCGACCAACATGCCAACAAAGCCAAATAGGCTGCCAAAAACGGAAAGAGCGAAGATCAGCCATACTGGATGCAATCCTACGGAATTCCCCACAAGTTTTGGTGTCAGAACATTTCCTTCTAAAACCTGCCCGAGCATGAAAATAATGCCAATCATACCAATGGACATCCAATCTCCCCAAAATTGGAACAGCGCCAAACCGAGCGCGAGACCACCGCCCACTAGGGCACCGACATAGGGAATGAAAGAGATCAACCCGGCCACAAATCCCACAACAATGCCATAGTTCAGCCCGGCCAGCATCAACGCAATGGCGTAGTAAAGCCCTTGGATAAAGCAAACTGTTCCTTGCCCGCGGATGAAGGAGGCCAGGGTGGCGTCAATTTCGCGGCATAATCTGCGCACATTCTCAAGGTGGTCGCGTGGGACCAATTCATCAATTTTGGCCACTAAATTATCCCAATCGAGCAATAGGTAGAAAGCAACAACTGGCACAACTACGATTAAGACGACAATATTAACGATAGAAGAGACTGAAGAGACCAGACCATTGACCAAAGCGCCACCGCGGGCCTGTATGGTCTCGCCCAACCCTGTCAAGGATTGCCTGATCGTGCTGTTGTCATCGAGAAGATCCGGGAAGCGGGTGGTCAGAAATGTCCAGAGATCGGCGGCAATCTGAGGCGCGGTGTTGAACAAAGAAATCGCTTGTTGCACGAGCAACGGCACGATCAGCAGCATGGCGAAGACAAATACAAAAATTGCCGCCAAAGTGATGATACCTGTTGCAAGCAGCCGTGATAAGCCCCAGCGCTCCAAACGATCGGCAATCGGATCTAGCAGGTAAGCAATGGCTCCGCCCAAAATGAAGGGCAGCAACATGTCGCCTAAAAACCAAAGCACCAGGCCCAAGACGACGGCGGAAATGCCCCAATAGCGCAGCTGTAAAGACACCGGTAAGGCCATGATCAATCTCCCTTTGGCGTTCAATTTGCGTATTGTAGCTCAGCTTGCAAGAGGTGGAAGGGAAATATCGCGCCTATGGCGTCGTTTCGACCGCTTTCGCTTGTGACGCTCGCGGGGGGGCATTAAACTGACCCTTGAAATCAATTGGAGTGTTCGATGCGCCTAAGTCGCTACTTTTTGCCCGTCCTGAAAGAAAACCCCGCTGAGGCGCAGATTGTCTCGCATCGTTTGATGTTGCGTGCCGGGATGATCAAGCAATCCGCCGCGGGCATATATTCTTGGTTGCCGCTTGGGTTAAAGGTGCTCAAAAATATTGAGACAATCGTGCATGAAGAACAGGCGAAAGCGGGGCATTTGGCGATGTTGATGCCGACCATTCAATCGGCAGATCTTTGGCGAGAATCAGGGCGCTATGACGATTATGGCGAGGAGATGCTGCGCATCAAAGACCGCCATGGCCGCGATATGCTTTTCACCCCCACCGCAGAGGAGCTGATCACAGATATTTTTCGGGGTCATGTTACGTCTTACAAGGACATGCCCCTGACCATGTATCAAATCCAATGGAAGTTCCGCGATGAGCGGCGTCCACGGTTTGGTGTGATGCGGGGCCGCGAGTTCTATATGAAGGATGGCTATAATTTTGATTTGACCAAAGAAGATGCGATGCACGCCTATAATCGCCATTTGGTGAGCTATCTGCGCACTTATGAGCGCATGGGCCTGCAAGCTATTCCCATGCGTGCCGACAGTGGCCCGATTGGTGGCGATGATACCCATGAATTTTTGGTTTTGGCCGAGACAGGCGAGAGTGAAGTGTTCTACGACAGCGCGGTGACCGATCTGACATTCGGTGATCGTGACATCAATTATGATGACAAAGCGCAATGCCAGTCGATCATGGAAGAGTTTACCACCAAATACGCTCGTACCGATGAGACCCACGATGAGGCGCTTTTCGCCGAGGTGCCGCAAGAGCGCCGCAAAGTGGCGCGCGGGATTGAAGTGGGGCAGATCTTTTACTTTGGTGCAAAATATTCCGAAGCAATGGGCGCAACGGTTCAGGACGCAGACGGTAAACAAGTGCCCGTGCATATGGGCAGCCATGGTATTGGCGTCAGCCGGCTTGTTGGGGCCATCATTGAGGCGAGCCATGACGACAAAGGCATCATTTGGCCCGAGGGCGTCACCCCGTTTCATTGCGGGATTGTGAATCTCAAGCAGGGCGACGCCGAGGCGGATGCCGCCTGTGAGGATCTTTACCGTCAACTGACCAAAGCGGGGCTAGAGCCGCTTTATGACGACCGCAATGAACGCGCTGGGGGCAAGTTTGCCACGATGGATCTCATTGGTTTGCCCTGGCGATTGACCGTTGGGCCGCGGGGGTTGAAAAACGGAGTGGTTGAACTGACCTGCCGCAAAACTGGGGACAGCGAAGAATTGACCCCAGAGGCCGCGATCGCCAAGGTCATTGCGCAATATATGTAAACTCAAGTGCGCATGAGGCGCAGAAAGCGGCAAAGCCCATGAGGCACGAGGTATGGATGAAGGATCAGAGGCCAGCCACCATGAGGCGCCTATGATGCGTGCGACCCCCTTTGCCGCGTTCGAATTTCTAATTGCTTGGCGCTATCTTCGGGCCAAGCGTGCCGAAGGCGGCGTCAGTGCGATGACCTGGATCAGCTTGATTGGCATCGCCCTTGCTGTTGCTGCTTTGATTATTGTGCTGGCTGTGCGCAGCGGCTTTCGCACGGAATTTGTTGATGCAATCTTGGGTGCTAACGCGCATGTGACGGTCTATGAACAGCGGTTCAATGGCCCCAGTGGTCAGTTTGATTATCGAATCGAAGAGTTTGAGGCATTGACCGCCCAAGTGCAGGCGGTGCCGGGCGTGTCGCGTGCAGCCCCGTTGATACGCGGCCAGGTCATGGGGACGGCCAACGATCAAAACCATGGGGTGATGGCTTTTGGCATCACGCTTGAAAATTTAAAAACCATTCCGAATGTAGCGAACTCCGAGCGCAGCCTTGGGGCTATTGACGATTTTGCCCAAGGGGTGGCGATTGGCTCTGGTGTGGCCAAGGCGCTGCGCTTATCAATTGGGGATCGGATCAAATTGATCTCCCCAAATGGCGTGCGCACGGCATTTGGCACAAGCCCGCGGGTCAAGTCTTATATAGTCTCCTACATCTTCACCGCTGGGCATTATAATATTGATCAAACCCGTCTCTATCTGCCCTTTGAAGAGGCGCAGAGTTTTTTCAACAAAGAAGGCTTTGCCGATCAAATTGAAGTTTTCGTCGACACGCCAGAGCAAGCTGACGTCATGGCGCGCAAGCTGCGCGATGTGCTGGGCGAGTCGGCTGTGGTGGAAACCTGGCGCGATTACGCTGGCGGATTTCTGCGGGCCTTGGCAATTGAAGATAATGTGATGTTGGTCATCATGATCGTACTGATTTTGCTGTCCACCATGAATATCATCTCGGGCCTCATCATGCTGGTGAAAAACAAGGGCCGCGATATCGGTATTTTGCGAACCATTGGCCTGAGCGAAGGCACGGTGTTGCGGGTTTTCTTCCTCTGTGGCGCTGGGATTGGTTCAGTCGGTACGCTTCTGGGCGTGATTTTTGGCGTGATTTTTGTGGTCAACATTGACGCAATTTTTAGTCTGGTGAATTACCTGTCTGGTGGGCAAGTCTGGGATCCGTCGATCCGGGGCATCTACCATTTGCCCTCAGAGCTGCGCGGTGTGGATGTGCTCAAAGCGGTGGGTATTTCGCTGTTTTTATCCTTCTTTATCACCATTTTTCCCGCAAGGCGGGCGGCACGGATGAACCCGGTGGAGGCCTTGCGCAATGAGTGAGCCGGTGTTGACGCTTACGGGCATTTCTAAATCCTACAATCCGGGCCTGGCCAATGAGGTCAGGGTGCTGCAGACCTGTGATTTGACGCTTCTGCCGGGGCAGGTAACTTCGCTGGTGGCGCCATCGGGTTCGGGGAAGTCGACACTGCTGCATATTGCCGGCTTGCTGGACACTGCGGACAGTGGTCAGTTGCAGATTGCTGGGCGCGACATGTCACGCGCCGATGATCGGCTACGCACAGATTTACGGCGGATGGAAATTGGTTTTGTCTATCAATCTCATCATCTGCTGCCGGAGTTCACGGCGGCTGAAAACATCATGCTACCGCAGCAGGCGGCGGGCAAGGCGGCGGATCCTGCCCGCAAGCGGGCGCAGGAGCTCTTGGACCAAACTGGTTTGGCTGAGCGTGCGGATCACCGACCCAGTGCGCTGTCTGGGGGGGAGCAGCAAAGGGTTGCCTTTTGCCGCGCGTTGGCCAATGAACCAAAAATTTTATTGGCCGACGAGCCGACTGGGAACCTTGATCCGGAAACGTCGGATCACGTTTTTGATGTGCTGATGGGGCTGGTGCGCAGCACCGGCATGGCGGCATTGATTGCCACCCATAATATGGAGTTGGCTGCTCGGATGGATCGGCAGGTGCGATTGAGCAAGGGGCAGATTGTCTGAATATTGTGTTGCTTAACCTGGAAAAGCCTGATTTTTTCATCCATGGAATGACCTTTAGACCTGTTTGAATTGGAAACGCTATGCCGCGCTGCTCTGTCTTGGAAATTGAAACTGCCAGTAAATCGGCGCTTGAAGCCTTTGGCGCGAAAGACTGGATTGCCGCCTCAGTGGCGCGGGCCGTCGCCGATGCGGAGGCCCATGGCAATGTGATTTGTGGGCTCTATTATCTTGAGAGTTATTGCCGCCAATTAGCCACGGGCCGGGTGAGTGGTTCGGTGGATCCAAAGGTTACGGCTTCGCGGCCCGGCTCAATCTTATCGGACGCGGGCTACGGCTTTGCGCAGCCGGCTTTTGAAGCCGCTTTGCCCATGGCAGTGGCTGCGGCGCGGGATAATGGCACAGCCTCGCTCGCGGTGGCTCATGCGCATACCTGCACGTCTTTGGGATATTTCACTGCGCAACTGGCCGCAGAAGGGTTGATGGCAATTGGCTTTACAAATGCCAGCCCGGTCGTGGCTCCTCCGGGTGGCAATCAAAAGGTGATTGGCACCAATCCCATTGCCATGTCGGTTCCAGATGGCACCGGCGGTCTCGCGGTGCATTTTGACTTTTCCACCTCTGCTGTGGCGCTGGGCAAGATTACTATGGCAAAGGCCGCTGGGGAGCAAATTCCTATAGGCTGGGCCGTGGATGCGCAGGGTGTCGCGACGACGAATCCAGAGGCAGCCTTGGGCGGTGCTTTGGTTTCGGCTGGTGGATATAAAGGCTGGGGTTTTGGCATATTGGCCGAGCTCTTGGCCGCTGGCATGACAGGTTCGGTTAACTCCTTGGATGTGGGGGGGTTGAAATTACCAGACGGTCCGCCGCATGGGTTGGGGCAGTTTTATTTCATTCTGGATCCAAATACGCACCATGAGGGGTTTGCGGATCGTTTGGTGCGGCTTGCAGATGCGGTGGCTCTACAGGAGGGCGCAAGGCTGCCAGGCAGTGCTCGCAGCCCTATGCCGGAGATTGATGTGCCTGATGCGCTCTGGGATTTGGTCGCGCAGCTGGCGCGGGGCCCGCTCTAGCGGGTTTTGCCTAGGCTTTTTGCGTCAGCAAAACTCCTGCGGCCATCAAAATTAATCCGCTGAGACGGGTCCAGCTGAGTGGGATTTGTTGCGCGCCAAATAGTCCGAAGTGATCGATTGCTGCCGCTGAAATCAATTGGCCAATGAGCACAAAGAAAATAGCATTCCCAACGCCAAATTTGGGCGCAATCGCGGTTATGGACAGCACATAAAACGCCAGTAAGACCCCCGCAAAGAATAGATGTTTTGGCGGAGTTGTGAGTTTGACCAAAGCGCTGGGCCCTTGGGTGATGGCCACCAAACTAGCTGTTAACAAGCCAACAGCGATCAACACCACCCCGGCGAGCATGGGCGCACCAAGAGATCGGCCGAGGGCTGCATTCATCGCGGCCAGGACAGGTATCCCAATCCCTGCGGCAAGCATTGTAATCGCATAGATTGGCATAGGCAGCGGTCCTTTTGCTTGGATCTATAGATCGAGCTCTTCAACGAATTTGGCGTTGGCTTGGATATACTCAAACCGTTTTTCCGGCTTTTTGCCCATCAATCGTTCAATGAGATCGCCAGTCTCGCCTGGTGTATCTTCGTCAACGGTGACGCGGATTAATTTGCGTGTCGTCGGATCCATTGTGGTCTCTTTGAGATCCTTAGCATCCATTTCGCCCAGACCTTTAAAGCGGCTGACGTCAATCTTGCCCTTGCCGCCCAATCCTTTGGCAAGCCAAAGGTCTTTCTCTGCCTCATCCAGGCAATACACCCGCTTGGCTCCCTGCGTCAGGCGGAACAAGGGGGGGCAGGCGAGATAAAGATGACCGGCATCAATCAAAGGTCGCATTTGTGAGAAAAAGAATGTCATGAGAAGACTGGCGATATGGGCACCATCGACATCGGCATCGGTCATGATGATGACTTTCTCATAGCGCAGATCATCAATATTGAACTTTGTGCCAATCCCGACGCCGAGCGCTTCGCAAAGGTCACTGATCTCAGCATTAGAGCCGAGTTTATTTGAGGCGGCACCCAGGACGTTGAGGATTTTCCCCTTGAGCGGCAAAAGTGCTTGGTTGACGCGATTGCGCGCGCCTTTGCCTGATCCGCCGGCGCTGTCGCCCTCAACGATGAATAATTCCGTGCCCTCGCGGTTTTTAGAGGTGCAATCTGTGAGTTTGCCCGGCAGGCGCAATTTTTTGGTGGCAGATTTGCGCTGCGTTTCTTTTTCCTGCCGGCGGCGCAAGCGCTCTTCCGCGCGAAGGACTAAGAAATCAAGAATGGCTCCGGCCGATTTCGTATCGGCAGCGAGCCAATTGTCAAACCGGTCACGGACAGAGTTTTCGACCAAGCGCTGGGCTTCGACAGTGGCCAAACGGTCTTTGGTCTGGCCGACGAATTCGGGCTCGTTGATGAAACAAGAGACTAGCGCGCAACCGCCTGTTGTGAGGTCATCACGGGTTATGTTGCTGGCTTTGCGGTTATTGACCAACTCACCATAGGCTTTGATGCCTTTTAAGATTGCGGCCCAGAACCCGCTTTCATGGGTGCCGCCTTCAGGTGTGGGAACGGTGTTACAATATGATTGGATGAAGCCATCACGTGATGGTGTCCAATTGACCGCCCATTCGACCTTGCCTGGCACATTGAACCGCTCTTGAAACTCCACGGTGCCAGCGAAAGGGGCCTCGGCATAGGTGCTGGCTTTGCCCAGGGTCTCGATAAGATAATCCGACAGGCCACCGGGGAAATGGAACGTCGCTTCACGGGGTGTTTCGCTATCATCAATCTCGGTTTTCCACCGAATTTCGACGCCGGAAAATAGATAGGCCTTGGAACGGATAGAGGCAAAGAGGCGCGCAGGTTTGAATCGATGTTTGCCGAAGATCTGTTCATCTGCATGAAAGGTTACCGAGGTGCCACGGCGATTGGGGGCGGCGCCAATCTTGGCAATGGGACCCAGCGGGATGCCTCGGGCGAAGCGCTGCTCGTAAAGCTCGCGATTGCGGGCGACTTCTACAACCATGTAATCGGAGAGCGCATTGACCACAGAGGCACCAACCCCATGCAGGCCTCCCGAGGTTTGATAGGCTTTGCCAGAAAATTTACCACCGGCATGCAAGGTGCACAGGATAACCTCAAGGGCGGATTTATCGGGAAACTTCGGATGGGGGTCAACAGGAATACCGCGGCCATTGTCGCGGATGGTTACGGAATAATCTGCGTGCAGCTCAACTTCGATGCGATTGGCATGGCCCGCCACAGCCTCATCCATCGAGTTGTCCAGTACCTCAGCCACCAGATGGTGCAAGGCGCGCTCATCGGTGCCGCCGATATACATGCCAGGCCGCTTGCGCACCGGTTCGAGACCCTCCAACACCTCAATAGAGGACGCGTCATAATCCGTATTTGTGGCCGAAGATAATAGGTCACTTGCCATTGGGCTGCTCTTTCTTTGATTGGAGTTATACATGGCAGAAGTTGCAGGGCAAGAAAAGGCCTGGCGCGCAGGGTGGTCCATATTCCTTGCCTATTTCACCACTGGTCAGGCCACTGGTTTCTGCTTATGGGAAAGATATGAAAAAAGCCTCTACGATCATATTGGAAGCGCGATCTTTGTTGATCTTAGGACTGCCTTTGGTTGGTAGCCAAGTGGCGCAATTTGCTGTGCATACAACCGATACGTTGATGCTGGGCTGGTATTCTGTTTTGGCGCTGGCGCAGGTGACTTTGGGTGCCCAGGTTTGCTTCATCGCCCTAATAGCAACCTCGGGTTTTGCTTTTGCAATTTTGCCGATGGTGGCCAAATCTATGGCGGAGGACGATCCGCAATCGGCCAGGCGGGCCACGCGCATGGGGCTTTGGGTGTCGACCTTGGCGGCGGCTCTTTTGTTTTTGCCGATGTGGTATGCCCGCCCTATGCTTGAGGCGATGGGGCAGGATCCCACAGTGGCGCAGGGCGCGCAGGACTATCTCCGCATCGCGGGTTTTGGCCTGTGGCCGGCACTATGGGGATTGGTGCTGCGCAGCTACCTCTCGGCGCTGGAACATGCAGGGATCGTGCTTTGGGTGTCACTGTTCGTTTTGGCGGCCAATGCGCTGATTAACTATGCCTTGATATTTGGGAATTGGGGGCTGCCGGAATTGGGGCTGCAAGGCGCGGCGATTGCTTCTGTCATGGCCCAAACGCTCGCTCTGCTTGGATTTGTGATCTACATTCAGTGCTATTTCCCGGAACAACAGATGTTTGCCCGCTTCTGGCGATTTGATGGCAGCGCGGCCCTAGCGGTTACCCGGCTTGCGGTGCCCATCTCAGCCACGGCCCTGGCAGAAAGTGGATTGTTTGCGGCGTCCGCCTTTATGATGGGTTGGCTTGGACATTTGGAGCTGGCGGCCCATGGTATTGTTTTGCAGCTGGTGGCGTTGAGTTTCATGGTACACATGGGGTTGTCACAAGCTGGCACGGTGCGCGCGGGCAAGGCCTTTGCTCGGCGGGATTGGCCTTCGGTTAGGCGCACAGCTTGCGTGACAATGGGCCTATCGAGCGTTGCGGCCATTGTGGCCATATTCTTTTTCCTGACGACCCCGCAGCTCTTGATCAGTGCGTTTTTGGACCCGAAGGATCCTTTGACCGTTGAGATTCTGCGCATCGGCACGCTCTTGTTGATGCTCGCGGCGTTGTTTCAATTTGTCGATGCCGCACAGGTTGTGGCCCTGAGCCTGTTGCGTGGGTTGCAAGATACCAAAGTGCCAATGTGGATCGCCGCGATATCATACTGGTTGATTGGTCTACCTATCAGCTATATTTTGGGTTTTTGGCTCGGGTTCCAAGAAGCTGGCATATGGATGGGTTTGGTCGTCGGGCTTGGACTTGCCGCGCTCTTACTTTGGCTGCGGGTTTATCAACTGGCGGGGCGTGGTGCTTAGGGCTTGTTCAGGAATCGCTCGATTTTTTTGCGGCTCAAGATTGTCCGAAGATCATGCATGGATAATAACAGCTGATCTGTGACTTGCTCTAGATCCGCGTCGCTGACTTTTGATTGTGCCCATTGCGCGGTCAGATTGAGGTGATCAATGGTACGTAAAATGTTAACGGTTTCACGTTCTTCTAGCATGGTTTTGCGCTCATGCATCCAGTCTTTGATCAACTTGGTCTCTTCATCGGTCGGGGGAGTGTCGCCTTGCGGCTTTATGGTCTCGCTGCGCATGTAGATCACCGCGATTTGATCCATTTTCAGTGTATTTTGCCGATTTTCACCATATGTCTTGAACAGGACCGCACCATTTTCGTGGGTTCGAAAAAATGCCTCGGTAGAGAAACGTTTATGGCTAAAAAACTCAAATTAGATTAAACTCTCACAAAATTCCTGGATTCTAGTACAGGCTTCCAACAGCTTGGCATCTGACGTGGCATAGCTTACGCGGAAATTTGGTGACAGGCCAAAAGCGGCGCCAAAGACCACCGCGACGCCGGTTTTTTCGAGAAGCTCTGAGGCGAAGGCCTCGTCATCTGTAATGATGGCGCCACTAGGTGTCTGTTTGCCAATGAGTGCGGCGATTGAGGGGTAGACATAAAACGCGCCTTCGGGCGTGGGACAGGTAATTCCCTTGGTCTCATTGAGTATTTTGACCACCAAATCTCGACGACGGCTGAAAGAGGTATTGTTAACGGTTAAAAACCCTTGTGGACCGTTCAAGGCTTCCACAGCAGCCCATTGGCTGATGGTGCAGGGGTTGGATGTGGATTGCGATTGAATCTTGCGCATGGCGGTGATCAGGGGCTCGGGACCGGCGGCATAGCCAATCCGCCATCCTGTCATCGCATAGGCTTTCGAGACACCGTTGCAGGTTAGTGTACGCGGATAGAGTGCCGGCTCAACCTCGGCTGGTGTGCAAAATTTGAAGTCATCATAGGCCAGATGCTCATACATATCATCGGTCATCACCCAGACATGGGGATGGCGCAGAAGAACATCGGTCAGCGCCTTTAACTCGTCCCAACTGTATCCCGCTCCGGTCGGGTTTGAGGGGGAATTGAAAATGAACCATTTGGTTTTGGGGGTCAGTACTGCTTCGAGCTGCGCGGGGGTGAGTTTGTAATTGGTCTCTTGCGAGGTTGGCGCAATCACCGGAGTGCCGCCGGCCAAAAGCACCATGTCGGGATAGGAGACCCAATAGGGCGTGGGAATCACCACCTCA
>MDSY01113062.1_pt1 | contig 16880 bp, 16 predicted proteins | sample 811131 | NCBI WGS metagenome assembly MDSY01 (sample SAMN05326643, study PRJNA326480) | marine metagenome | isolation source: seawater | place: Atlantic Ocean: South West | collected 2010
ATAACTTAAGGTTATTTTATGAAAACAATTGTATGCTTATCATCCCAAGGTTGGAACTCAGATTTATGGACGAATAAACAACATATTATGAGTCGTTTTGCCAAAAAGGGTTATCGTATTTTATATGTAAATAAAGAAATACGATCGTTTTTTGAATGCTGTTATTATAGTATGTTTAAAAAGTCTAAAGAATTTCCATATTTTGGGGTATATGATTTAACTGAGGGTGTTTCTTTTGCTAATTCTTATTCCTTATTATTTAAAAAGAAGCCTGATAAGCAACGTTTTAATGCGTATGGTTTTAAGCTTAAATTAATCCAGCCTTTTTTTGATCAATGTGATGATGATACGATTGTTTGGATTTATCATCCTGGTTATGGTGAATTTTTAGATCTTATTCCAAAAAAATGTCGAATTATTTATGATTGTGTTGATGATTATAAGACATTTCCTGAATTTTCATCGCCATTAGATCAAGAATGGATTAATACATCTGAACAAGCAATTTTAAATCGTTCAGATGTTGTGTTTGCTACCTCAAAGCCTTTGTATGATCGATTAACATCTGTTCATCATAATACACATTATGTTCATAATGTGGGTGATTATGATCATTTTAATCAGGTAGTTACGAGAGTTTATCCTAAACCAAAATCTCTTCAAAGATTAACGGGCCCTATGATTGGTTTTTTTGGAGCTTTATCTGATTTTAAGGTTGATTTTAATTTACTTATTAAGATGGCTCATACCTTTCCGGATTATCATTGGGTTTTAATGGGTCCTTTTAATAAGTCAGCTTTAGAGCAACGGTATTCGGAACTTTTTAAACTTGATAATATTCATTTTTTGGGAAAGATTGCTTATTCAGAACTTCCTTCTTATTTATATCATATGAATGCTTTGATGATACCCTATTGTCTTAATGAGCATACAAAGCATGTTTTTCCGATTAAATTTTTTGAAGCTTTAGCTACGGGTAAGCGTTTGTTTGTTACCCAATTACCGGCTTTAGAAGCTTATTATGATGTTGTGGATGTATTTGATGAAACTAATATTGAGGATGTGTTTGGGCAGGTAGATTTTGTTGATAAGGATCGTCTTCAAAAGCAAGATGATCTAGCGAAGAAGTTTTCTTGGGAATATCGTGTTGAACAGTTATTAGTTGCTATGAGATGATTCAAAAAATGAATCGAGATTTGCTTCTTAGATGGTTTTATTCTATTAGCTGGCGGGTAAATACACGTTATTCTGGAGAGTTTGGTTATGAATTAATATCTGTTTTACCTTTTGCTTATTGGTTAAAGCAAAAAGGTAAATTAGGAAAATCTATATCCTCAAAAGATACAAAGTGTTTTTATTTTTTTTCTAAAAATCATATTGAAAAGTATCAGGAACGAGATTTTGTTATACCTAGAGTTTTTCCAATTAATGATATTCATGTTAGCAATTTATCAACGACAATGTGGTCTCCTCCCCCACTTAAGTCTCATTATATGAATGATGAATTTATTTTTGATAAACCTATTTTAATTATTTGTAACAAATTTAATTCTGAGTGGGGCGGTTCACCTGTTACGTTTTTTGATTTAGATTGTTTAAAAACATTGTTTGATCGATTTCATAATCAGTATCAAATTATTTATTTTAGGCCTGAAGGTTCAGATATTGTTACTGATAATAGTCAGGTGTATCGATTGGATGAGTATGATTATATTCGTACACATTATAAGAGTGTGATTTTAATTCAAGATTTAGTTAAAGAGTATCCTCAGTATACATTTAATGAAGTTCAGTTAAAATGTTTTGCAAATTCAAATCGTTTTATTACAACCCAAGGGGGATATGCTATTTTAGCTTCCTATTTTAAAGGTATTAATGTGATTTATGGAGCATGTTCCAAAGATGGAAGAATGGCTGATGAAATTAAATTAAATGCTTTTGAAAATTGGTATCCTTTATTTTCTGGATCAACAATTTTTTATTCTCCTACTTATGAAGATTTATATAAGTATACTGCGGTACATTTCTAATGTTTTTTTTTAAATGCAATTATTATCTTTTTTGGCAAGTATAATTATATTTCTACTACTTAAAAAAGGTAATTGATTGATGAGTAGTAGTAATGTTTTGTATATCTTAGGAAATTTGAATGTTTGTAATAATGGATACGGTGTTGTTACGGTTTCTTGTTTAATTATTTTAAACTTATGCCTTTTTAATAAGTTTTTTATTTCAGCAATTGACTTAAAATAGTAACTCTCATCCCACTTCCATTTTGATTGTGTTAATTGTAAAGGGGCACCAAAAATTAGATATCCTTGATCACTTAAATGTTTGTATGTCTTTTCTAATAAAATATCTCGATCTTCCTTTTATAAATAGTATAAGGATTCAATAAAAGAGATACCATCATATTCTTGATTAAATTTGAAGTCTAACATGTTAGCATGAATCCACGTAACATTGGGACAGTTTTTTGTTTTTTCAGCATATATTACGGCTTCTTTATTTAATTCAACGCTGTAATTGCTTTGGCATTATGTTGAATAAGTTGTGTGAAATATCCTGTATCAGATCCAAATTCAAGAAAATGTGTAAACGATAGATTCTTTATAAGATCATATGTAAATTGAATGCGTAAACGCTGTTCTATAGATTCTTCAATGTTCCATTTTGATATCGTTTTTAATGTGCTTTGTTTATTGTCCATGTATATTTATTTGTTCGGCAATGTAGTGGTACTCTTTTTTTGTTAATTGGGGATGATTTGGAATGCTTAGTACACTTTGTGATAATTGCTCAGCATTTGGAAATAAAGTCTTAGTTGGTGTTTTAAAGGCTGGTTGTTGATGGATGGCAAATGGGTAGTGAATTAATGTTTGAATTCCTTTTTCTTGAAGTTTAGTTTGTAGGTCATCACGTTTCTTCGTTTTGATGACGTATAAATGATAAACATGGTCATTATAAGGTAGTATTTCTAATTGCAGCGATTTTTTTATTGTTTTGTTATAGTAAGAAGCGATTATATTTCTTTGAGTATTCCATTGTTTTAAATGATTTAGTTTAGTGATTAAAATAGCTGCTTGTAATTCATCAAGTCGACTATTGAGGCCTTGATAGTGAAAATGATTTTTTTCTGTTTGACCATAGTTTCTCAATGCATAGCATTGTTCATATAAGGCTTTATTATGGGTAATAATTGCTCCCCCATCTCCCATTGCACTAAGATTTTTAGTTGGATAAAATGAAAAGGCACCGGCAATTCCATGTGTTCCGGCATATTGATCTTGATATTTTCCTCCTGTTGATTGAGCACAATCTTCTATGATTTTTAGGTTATGTTTTGTGGCAATTGTTTTCATATGAGTTAAATCACAACATTGGCCATACAAATGCACTGCTAAAATAGCTTTGGTATCTTTCGTTATTGCTTTTTCTATTTTTGTAGGATCTAATAACCCTGTTTTACTACAAACATCAACTAATACTGGTGTTGCTCCTGCTCTTTGAATACCTGTAATACTGGGAAATGCTGTAAATGCAGGTACGATTACGTCATCACCTTTAGAGATACCTAAGCCCATTAAAATAAGTGTGATTGCGTCAACGCCACTTGCAACACCAATACAATAGGGTGTATTCATTGCTTTAGCAAACTTTGTTTCAAATGTTTCAACGTGTTTTCCAAGAACATACCAACCACTTTTTAAGCAGTTAATTACGGCTTCATTAATGTCAGTTTCTAACTGATTATATTCGTTAATAATAGGATTAAAGGGAATCTTCATGGTTTTTGATAATAATGTTCAAAATAAGATTTAAAATAAGATACTGTTTTTTTAAGTCCAGTGTCTAGGCTTGTTTTAGGAGTCCATAAAAGATCTTGGTTTATTTTAGAAAAATCTCCTTGATAATCTCCAATATCAATTTTTTTCTTTTCTGTTGGAAATGGAACAATCTCATAGTTAACATTACAATATGTTTGTAAAATTTTTACAAAATCTAATAAGGAATATGGTTTTGGGTAACCTAAATTATAGGTGTTGCCAATGGCCTTATCGTTATTAGCAGCAAGAATCAGTGCGTCTACAACATCATCAACATAATTAAAATCTCTTTTTTGTAGACCATCGCCAAATAATTTAATGGTATTACCTAATAGAGCTTCTCTAATAAAAATACCGGTAAATCCTTGCTTATTATGTTTTATTAATTGTTTGGGGCCATATACGTTTGTTAATCGTAATGAAACTGTTTTTAAATTATAAACATCATGATAAAGACTGTGCATTTTTTCAGCTGAATATTTATTAATACCATTAATATCAGTAGGATTAATAGGGTGAGATTCATTAACGGGAATTATTTTTGGTTTTCCGTATATTTGTCTTGTTGATGTAAAAATGATTTTAACGTTTGGGTTATATTCTCGACAACATTCTAATAGATTTAATTGTGCTTTAGTATTAATTTCTAAGTCAGTTACAGGATCTATCATGGAGTCTATATGAGATACTTGTCCTGCTAAATTAAAGATAATATCTTGATTTTGAACTAAATATTTTAGTGAATGATGATCTCTTAAGTCTGAGTAATTAATGGTTACTTTATTTTTAATGTTTTGAAGATTAAAAGTATTGCCACCATAATCAGGGATCATAGAATCTAAGATTGTTACGTTATTATCTAAGGCTACACAGTGCTCGGCTAAATTACTGCCAATAAAGCCACAGCCTCCCGTAATTAAAATGTTTTTATGCTTCATTTACTATATCATAGAACAACTTTTCTGTTGCGTTAATCATCGTTTCTGCAGTGAAGGATTTTTCAATTGTTTTTCTTGCTTCTTTTTCGATTTTTTCTTTTTTATTGTTATTGTTTAAGATTGAAATCACTGTTTTTGCCAACAAACTAGGTTTTGCTTTTTCAATTAAAATACCATTTATATTATCTTGTATAAGCGTTGGTGTGGATCCAATATTAGATGAAATGACAACTTTTTCACAGGCCATTGCTTCTACCATTGTAAGATCGTAGCCATTTTGACGAATTGTATAATTAATAACTAGATCACAGGCATTAAAATAATTTGGTAATTCTTTAAATTTTATAAAACCTGGCATTAAAACAGTATCTGATAACTGATATTTTTTAACATATTTTTCGAGATGTTTTCGGCGTGATCCATCGCCAATGATTAAGAGATTACAATTGGGAATTGTAGCGATTATTTCAGGCATTGCTTGAATTATAAATTCAAGGCCTTTGTCACTTGCAAAGCGGGCAACCGCTAATAATGTGGGCCCGTTTTTAAGCTTATAAGATTCTAAAACAGAAGGTGTTGTTTTTTTTGGATAAAAATTGGTAATTGGAATTCCATTGTAAATAGTTTTTATTTTTTGTTCCGCTATATTGTAGATGTTTTTGAATATTTTTTTTTGTTCGTTACTGGTAGCAATAATTGTATCGCAACGATTAAAAAATGGTTTATCCTTAAATGTTTTTAACCATAAAAATTTTAGATAAGAATCGATTTGTTCTAAAATTTTATATGGATAATGATAGCGCATAACGTTATTAAACGATTTATATTCGTCATAATTTGTGCCATGAAAACTTGCAATTATGGGAATGCTGATACCTTCTTTTTCAGCTTTGCTTAATCCTTCCGCACCATAGCTTTGGCTATGAATAATATCTGCTTTTGTACATTTTAATAATTCAAATAACTTTTTTATGGATTCTTTTTTCCAAGATTTTGTGTATGTACCGGCAGTGGTATTTTTTAAAAAATAGTAAGTAATCGTATCCTTGTTAACTTGTAGGGTTTCTTTATCAGGATGCCGGGTTGTAATAACATGGATACGATGATTTTTTTTGCTTAAACCAGTGTAAAGTAACTTGATATGATCTTCAAAGTCACCTACACTATGAAATTCTGTAGTTCTTGTTAAAACAATAATCGTTAACATTAACCAATAGTTTAATATTAAATAAGACTAATGTTTAGTTTTTTTTCTTTTCAGATACTGCCCTTTTTGGTATCACTATTACTATGAAGACTATTAAACTTGTTTTTTTAATTGCTTTAAAACAAGAAATGCCTGATTTTTTAGTATCTACAAAGGGATGTGTTGTTACGTCGTTAAAAGCACTTCTAGCAGGTGATCAACGTGTATTTTCTAACTTAGAGAGTTCTATTTTGACTATTATTACAGGTGTGGGAAAAGAGTGTAGTACGTTAGCTGCGAATTGGGTTAAAACTCATTTAAAACCCTATCAGGTTATTAATTTAGGTTCTGCTGGATCTCAATCGAAACATATTGCTATGGGTGATCTTGTTTTGGCTTCATCTGTAACATCTCAAGAAAGCTCCCCTATTGCTTGTTTAGATCGATTACCTGTATTGGGCGATTTGTCTGCTTCTATTTCCTTAGTTAGTTTAGGTTCTGTTTGTCATATTGGTGATGAGATTAATACGGATGTGGTTGATATGGAAGCGTATTGGCAAGCACAAATTTTTTTAACATCTTCGATTGCTTTTTCGTCAGTTAAATATATTACTGATACTAATGATGAGATTACTCGACGTGATATTACAAAGCAATTTCCTGCTTTAAGGGATTGTTTTAATAATTTTTTTCAACCTATAGTAGCTAGGCTTAGTAATTGTTTTGATTATTCTATTTCTGTTGTGATTCCTACTTATAATCGAGCCTCATTGGTTGTTCGTTCTGTTGAATCGGTATTACAGCAATCTTATCCATGTGATTGTATTGTGATTGATGATGCATCAACGGATGATACGTTAGATCAGTTATCTGTTTTTGGTAATAGGATTCAAATTGTTTCATTGTCTAAAAATCAAGGGGTTTCAGCCGCTCGTAATCAAGGTGTTTTGCTTTCTAAAACACCTTGGATTGCTTTTTTGGATTCGGATGATGTTTGGAAACCTGATAAGTTAGCTAAGCAAGTTGCTTATCTGAAACGGCATCCTTTGTTTGATATTACTCAATGTGATGAGGATTGGATTTGGAAGGAAAAACCGAAACAGAAAAAAGTATATCATTTAAAACAAGAAGGTTGGTTTTTTCATCGTTGTTTAGAACGTTGTTTAATTAGTCCATCGGCCGTATTGCTAACAAAACGTTTGTTTGATGATTATAATGGGTTTAATCCTGATTTACCTGCTTGTGAAGATTATGATTTATGGTGTCGTATTGCCCGTGATTATCCTGTTGGGTTTAATAAGGATGTTGGTATGGTTAAATATGCTGGCCATGCTAATCAGTTGTCAGCATTACCTTTTCTTGATCAATATAGGCTTAAGACGTTATCATTTTTGTGTGATCAAGAAAAAAATATGGTTTATAAATTGTTGATTGTTACGTTATTGATGCTTAAAGAGCGTATTGTTTCTCAAGGAAAATTAAAACGCTTAGCTACTCAGAATAATGTGATCTTATGATAGGTTTGTTATGACTGCTCAGATTGTATTTGCGATACTATTTAGTTTTTTATTATTAAAACCCAATCCTCAAGGGTTAAATTATCAGGGTGATTTACATTATGTTTCTGATGTTAATTTTCATTATGATTTAACTTATATGGATCAAGGGGAACAGAAGGTTGAACAACAGATATTTGAACAATTTTTTATGGCGATTGATGAAGCTGAAACTTTTATTTTGATGGATATGTTTTTATTTTATGATTCTATTAAAACAAAGTCTCCTCATATTTTGATTGCGACTGACTTAACAAATCGCCTGATTGCTAAAAAGAAAGATAAGCCTGATATTGATATTGTTGTTATTACGGATCCTTTTAATACAAGTTATGGGGCAGATATACCAGAGCATTTAGAGAGACTTAAAGCAGCTGGTATTGCTGTGGTTATTACGGATTTAAAGAAATTAAGAGACTCTAATCCTTTGTATACTACTATTTGGCGTTCTTGTATTCAGTGGTTTGGTACAAAAGGGAAAGGATGGTTACCTAATGTTGCAGATCCAGATGGGGATAAAGTGACGTTACGGTCTTATTTATCCTTATTAAATTTTAAGGCAAATCATCGGAAAGTTTTATTAACGGATAAAATTGGTATTATTGGCTCAGCCAATCCGCATGGATTAAGTAGTATTCATTCTAATATTGCTTTTTCTTTTAAGGGTCCTATCTTAGCTGATCTTGAAGAAAGTGAACGTGCTGTACTGACATTTTCTGATTTTTTATGGCCAAGTTATTTGGATGGTGACCAAGTTAGTACAGGTAATGTTGGTATTCAGTTGATAACAGAAAAAAAGATTAAAGATCAATTAATTAGGTCTTTTGATTCAACTGTGGAAGGAGATTCAATTGATATTGCTATGTTTTATTTGTCTAGCAGAGGTATTATTCGATCTTTAAAAAGAGCGGCGAAGCGTGATGTTACTATTCGATTGATTTTGGATGCTAATAAAGATGCTTTTGGTAGACAGAAAGGTGGGGTTCCTAATAGACCTGTCGCTTCTGAATTAGTTCGCAGATCAAAACAAGATATTCAGGTTCGTTGGTATAATACACAAGGAGAGCAGTTTCATTCTAAGTTGGTTCTTGTTTCTCAGTCTGATAGGATTACTATTTTTGGAGGATCTGCTAATTTAACACGTCGTAATATTCATAATTATAATTTAGAAGCTAATGTTAAAATTATGGCGGATAAAGATTCCTTAATTGCCAGTGAAGTTACGTCTTATTTTAATGACTTATGGCTAAATAGAGGTGGATCTTATACGCTTGATTATGATGTTTATAAATCTAATAGTATTTTGAAAACAGTTAGATACCGTTTTCAAGAGTTTTCAGGATTAAGTACGTTTTAATTGTGTTTTTATGAAGGTGTTTTAACTAGGCTGTATCGTTTTTCGATATAAGTGTTTAGGATAGTAATAAATTGATCTTTAATATCATCACCTTTTAGAACAGTTAATAGATCGCCATCTTGGTAAACAGGAATGCTGGGTGCTTCTGAACTTCCTGGTAAACTGATACCAATATCAGCTTGTTTACTTTCACCTGGTCCATTTACAACGCAGCCCATGACGGCGATGGTTAAGGTTTCGACACCTGGATATTTTTGTTTCCATGTTTTCATGTTTTGTTCGATGTAACTTGTAATATCTTGTGCTAAGTAAACAAATTTATCGGAGTTTGTTCGTCCACAGCCTGGACAACTGGTAACCATGGGCATAAAAAAACGTAAGCCCATTGATTGTAATAAGGCTTTACAAGCATTAACTTCTTGGGCTCTACTTTTACCTGGTTCAGGTGTTAAGGAAATACGAATAGTATCTCCAATTCCTTGTTGTAATAAAATGGCTAGTGCAGCTGATGAAGCAGCGACACCTTTCATACTGCTTCCGGCTTCTGTTAATCCTAAATGGAGGGCGTAATCACAGCGTTCAGCTAATTTTTGATAGACATTAACCATATGTTGAACATCAGACATTTTGACACTTAATATAAGTTTGTTTTTTGGCATTCCTATTTTTCTTGCAAATGCGGCACTTCGTAATGCACTTTGTATCATTGCTTCAGCAAAAATTTCTTGGGCATCTTTTGGATCTGCTTCTGCTGCATTTTTTGTCATAAGTTCTGTTAATAGTTCTTGATCTAATGATCCTCCATTCACACCAATTCTTACTGGCTTATCGTTTTTTAATGCAATTTCAATCATTTGAGAAAAATTACTGTCATGTTTATCTTTTTTACCAACATTGCCAGGGTTAATACGGTATTTATCTAAATAACGTGCTGATTCAGGGTATTTAGCTAATAAAATATGACCATTATAATGAAAATCACCGATTAGTGGTGCTGTATAGCCATCACTACGTAATGTTTCTGCAATTTTTGGGATTGCTTCCATGGCTTCATAATCGTTAACGGTTAGCCGAATGAGTTCTGATCCGGCATCTTCTAATTCTTTAATTTGTTTAATGGTTGCCTCTATATCGGCTGTAGGTGTGTTTGTCATCGACTGAATAACTACGGGATGCTTAGATCCCATATTTACGTTATTAATCTTAATTGTTTCAGTATAACGTCTATCCATTATGGATTGATTATCATCGTTCTTGTTTAGATTGTCAAATTATTGTGTTTATTTATGGTGTATTTAAATAAGAAATTACATTCTGAATTGGTGCCGGTAACTTTAACTTCCCATTTTTTGTTTATTTTTTTAGAAAACGTTATTTTAATGTTATTCAAATTTAAATCTTCTACTTGACTTATACTTTTTTGAAGTATTATTTGATCTGTTTTTGCCAGTGGTTTTAAAAATTTTTTAACACTTATAGTGCCTTTTTCTGTTTCAATAAATTTAATTTTTTTGGTTTTTGATTTTATATTCATTACTTTTATTCCAATATTATTTTATGTTTTGGATATACTATATTGTAGTATAGTTCTTTTTTATATGTAAGATTTAGTTTACTTTTCTCTTTTGTTTTCTATGGTTTTATAGGTTGATTAATGCGGTTTTTTCGATACATTATTTAATTTTAATTATTCGTTTATAGATTTAGAGACTAAAAAAAAGTGGTGATATATGGCTAATAATAAGCTCAATGATAAAGATCCAATGGAAGTACATATTTCTAAGTTTGCATCTGCTTCTGGTGGTGGTTTTTTTAAAACGGCAATGAATGATAAAAAGTTTATGGAAAAAGTTAGTAAATTACTACTTGCTGGGAATAAAAATAATAATACGTTATCTCAAGGGTTATCTAAGATGCTTTCTAAGAAATAATGATTATTTTTAGAATTTAATTGTGTTATTTAATTTGTTAATTATTCATTAACTTTAAATCTTTTTTAAGTATGTATTGCAGGTTTGAATAACACGTCTTATACTTAGCAAATGCTTTTAACTGATGATTTAACGTTAGCTTTTTCAGGTAATGTGCTATTTGAACATGTAAATGCTAAATTTTTGCCTGGGAACTGTTATGGTTTAATTGGAGCAAATGGTGCAGGAAAGTCTTCTTTTTTGAAGATTTTAAGTTCTGATTTAGATGCATCCAAAGGAAAGGTTATTTATGATTCTGGTTTACGTATTTCTGTTTTAAAGCAGGACCAGTTTGCATATGACTCGTTTCAGGTTATTGATACCGTTATTATGGGCCATAAAGCTTTGTATAAGGTGTATGCTGAGCGTAAGGCTATTTATGATAAAGATGAAATGACTGAAGAAGATGGCATTCGGGTTGGTGAATTAGAAGATCAATTTGCGGATATGGATGGGTATAATTTAGAAGCAGAAGCTGAGAAAATGTTAAGTGAGTTGGGTCTTTCTGAATCACTTCATGAAAAGACTATGGAAGAACTTGAATCGGGTCAAAAAATACGTGTGTTGTTAGCTCAGGCGATTTTTGGTGATCCTGATATTTTGTTATTAGATGAACCTACCAATCAATTGGATTATCAAAGTGTTTTATGGCTTGAAAATTTTTTGTTAGAGTTTCAAAAGTTAGCCATTGTGATTTCTCATGATCGTCATTTTTTAAATAAGGTTTGTACTCATATTGCTAATTTAGATTATAAAAAATTAGAAATTTATGTTGGTAATTATAGTTTTTGGGAGCAGTCTAGCCAATTGGCTATGAAGCAGAAAAAAGAAGATTTTAAACAAAAAGAAGATAAAGTCAAGGAATTAGAAGAATTTGTTCGTCGTTTTAGTGCAAATGCTTCAAAATCAAAACAGGCTACATCAAGAAAAAAGTTGATTGAAAAATTAAGGCCAGATGCGATTCCAGAAACATCACGTCGTTATCCTTATATTAATTTTTCTGTTGAACGGCCTTGTGGAGGAAAAATTTTAGTTGTTAATGATGTTTCCTATAGTGTTAATGGAGTTACTTTATTAAAGAATGTTTCTTTTACATTAGATCATAAAGATAAAGTTGCTATTTTAGGTGATAATTCCTTATCTAAGACAGCTTTGTTAGATGTCTTAGCGGGTACAGTATCTCCTGATACGGGTACCATTGAGTGGGGTGATACAATTACTTATGATTATTTTCCCAAAGATCATGCTAGTTTTTTTACTAAAAATGTAGAACTTTTAGAATGGTTAGCTCAGTATGCCAATACGGTTGATAATCAAGAGTTACGTGGTTTATTAGGAAGAATGTTATTTTCAGGTGATGATGTTTTTAAAAAGATTGGTGTTTTATCTGGTGGTGAGAAGGCGCGTGCTATGTTTTCAAAATTAATGTTGTCAAAATCAAATGCGTTATTATTTGATGAACCTACAGATCACTTGGATTTAGAATCGATTTCATCGTTAAATAAGGCATTTAAATCATATCCAGAAATTATGATGATTGTGTCAAATGATTTTGAACTACTTAATACCGTTTGTAATCGTGTGATAGAAGTTTCTCCTGCTGGGATGATTGATCAGAAAACGTCTTTTGATGATTATATGACGAGTGATAGTATTCAGAAAAAACGTGAGTTAATTAAGGTTTAAGATAGGTTTTACTTTTTTTCCTATTAATTTGATAGATTCTACTAATTTTTCATGAGGTAATCCAGCTACATTCATCTGAAAATTTAAACATGAAATTCCCCCCAAGGCTTTGCTATGAACACGTATTTTTTGAGCAACTTCTTCAGGAGATCCTACTAAGAGTGCTCCTTTTTCGGTTACTTGGCTGTTAAAGTGATCTCGTGTTGTTTCAGACCAACCTCGTTCTTTTCCAATTTTTGTGAATATTTTTTGATATCCTGGAAAAAATTCATTTTTGGTTTGCTCACTGTCTTCGCCGACATAGCCTAATGCATGAATACCTACTTTGAGTTTTTCTATTGAATGACCTGCTTTCTGTCCGGCTTCTTTGTATAAATCTATATAAGGACGAAATCGATGTGTGTGACCGCCAATTATGGCTATCATCAGGGGCATTCCTAGCGTTCCGGCTCTAATAAAAGATTCAGGTGTTCCTCCTACTCCTAACCATATGGGTAATTGCTTTTGCACAGGTTTGGGATAGATGTTTTGGTTTGTTAATGCAGGGCGATATTTGCCAGTCCAGGTTATGGTTTTGTTTTGGTTTATTTCTAAAAGTAATTCTAATTTTTCTTTAAAGATAGCGTCATACTCATTTAGATTATATCCAAATAAGGGGAATGCTTCAGAAAAAGAGCCTCGTCCCACAATAATTTCGGCTCTTCCATTTGAAATTAGATCTAAAGTTGCATAGTTTTGATAGACTCTAACGGGATCAGCTGTACTTAATACTGTTACAGCACTGGATAATTTTATTTTTTTTGTTTTACTGGCTGCTGCTGATAAAATTAAAGCGGGTGAAGAATCTAGAAATTCTTCTCGATGGTGTTCCCCTATTCCAAATCGATCTAAGCCTGCTTTTTCAGCTGCTACCACTCGTTCAATGAGTTCTGCCATAATTTGGCTATTGGATTTTGATGCATGTTCTTCAAATTCTTTGTTTGTTGATGCAAAGCTATCAATACCTAACTCTATCATAATAAAATAGTATGTTAGTTTTTAGGTTCTTTCAAATTGCTTTTGTTATCATTAATTTTTTAGGTAAAACTGGAAGCTGAAATCGAGCAATGTTACACTATGTTATACTTATTTAATGTGAATATATGGGAGTATTGGCTTGAGTTTATCATTTGAAGCATTTTGTAACTTATCTAAATCTTATAATACCATTCCTGTCATGGAAGAATTGGTGTTTGATGCACAAACACCTTTGGCTGTATTTAATCAATTTAAGGATGATGATTCTTTTGTTTTTTTAGAGGGTGTATCAACGCATCAACGTTATGGACGTTATTCTTATTTAGCCTTAGATCCTCATAAATCTATTTGTTGTTATCAGGATGCCTATGATGTTATTCAAGGTGATGATATAGAACGGTTTTCTGGTACGGTTTATGATGCTCTAGAACATGAATTATCTTTGATTTCTTATCCAGAAGAAAGTCCTGCTTTTTATTCTGGCATTGTTGGAAACTTAAGTTATGAATGTTTACATCATTTAGATCATATCCAAGCTCCTGAAAAACGAGATTTAAATACGCCATATGCTGCTTTTATGATTCCTAAAACCTTGTTAGTTTTTGATACGCTTTATCATAAATTAAGTATTGTTCGTGTTATTTTTTTAGACCAATCTTTATCATATTCTGAAGATGATTTAAAACGATTGTATGATGATGCGTTTACGAATATTCATACATTAAAAAACCGTTGTTCTTCCTTATCTCCTGTTGAACCTGTTTTTTTATTTAATGATGTTCAAAATTATGATGAGATTTCTTATGATTGTAATGTTTCTAAAGACGATTTTCTAAAGGGGGTTTCTCGTTGTAAAGAGTATATTGTTGAAGGTGATATTTTTCAGGTTCAATTATCGCGGCGTGCTAGAATGCCGTATCAGAAAGATCCTTTTTTATTGTATCGTTATTTGCGTAACTTTAACCCGTCTCCCCTACTGTTTTATATAAAATTAGCTAATTATTCTTTAGTGGGTGCATCTCCTGAGATTTTAGTTAATGTTGCTGATAATGATATGACGATTCGTCCTATTGCGGGTACTCGTAAACGTTATTCTAGGTCTCGTAGTGAAGAAGCTATTGTTGAAGAATTGTTAACGGATGAAAAAGAAAAAGCAGAACATATTATGTTGGTTGATTTAGCTCGAAATGACGTAGGTCGTGCTTGTGAATTAGATTCGGTTGCTGTTAATGAGTTAATGATTATTGAGAAATATGCTCATGTGATTCATATGGTTTCAGATGTTAGTGGTAGGTTGCGTCAGGATGCTTCTGTAGTAGATGCTTTAAAATATGGATTTCCTGCTGGTACAGTAACAGGTGCACCAAAAATTCGTGCTATGGAAATTATTGCAGAACTTGAGCAAGAACAAAGGGAGTTTTATTCAGGTGGTGTTGTGTTTTTTGATTTTAAAAAGAATTTAAAAACGGCTTTAACGATTCGTTCTATTTGTGTAGTAGATGATATGGCTTATACCCAAGCTGCGGCGGGTATTGTAGCCGATTCTATTGAAGAAATGGAATTTAAAGAATCAGAAAATAAAATGAGAAGTTGTTTGTCGGCTATGTCTCAATGTGGGAGTGTATCATGATTTTAGTAATTGATAATTATGATTCATTTACATATAACTTAGTAGATTATTTTGGTAAGTTATCTTCATTACCTATTGATGTATATCGACATGATGCTATTACGGTTTTAGAAATAGAGTCCTTAAAACCACGACATATTGTGATTTCACCTGGTCCTAAACGCCCAGCTGATGCGGGTGTTTCAAAAGATGTTATTGCGCATTTTTCAGGTAAAATTCCTATTTTGGGTGTTTGTTTGGGTCATCAAGCTATTGCTGAAGTGTTTGGTGGTGATATTGTTTATGCTAAGCAGTTAATGCATGGTAAAACATCGGCTATATCTCATCAAAATCATGCTTTATTTAAATCTATTGAATCCCCTTTTCAAGCAACACGCTACCATTCTTTAGCGGTTAATCGTGATACCTTTCCTTCAGAGTTAGAAATTTTAGCAGAAACTACTGATGATCAAGAAATTATGGCCTTGGCTCATCAAAGGCATCCGACATATGGCGTTCAATTTCATCCGGAATCTATTTCGTCTCCAGATGGATTAACTATTTTAGATAATTTTTTGAAATTATAATTTAGATTTTATTAATCAATTATGAATAATGACTTTTATGTTGTATCATGTTTAAAAATTATTCATTTTAAATAAAGGGTTTTAATATGATTCGGTCTTTTTATTTTTGGATTTTATCTTTATTTAAACAAAATTGGGTATTACGCTATAACGGTGAGTTTTCTTATGAACTTATTGCTGTTTTACCTTTTGCACATTGGTTAGCTAGTAAAGGAAAAAATGTTTCTATTGAATCTTCTAAGGATACAAAATGTTTGTATTATTTTGTAAAGGATCATAAAGAGGTATTTGATGAACGTTGTTTTTGTAGACCAACGGGTGTTCCTATTCATAATATTCATGTTCGCTGGCTAAATACTTTTTTGTGGTCACCTCCCCCATTAAAAGCACAGTATAAAAATGATGAGTTTATATATGATAAACCTACTCTTATTATTACTAATAAATATAATTCAGAATGGGATTTTGATCCTTTAACATTTTTGTCTTTAGAATTTTTAGAAGAATTATTTACTAAATTATCAAAAAAGTATCAAATTATTTATTGTAGACCTTCTAATAAAGAAATTATTGATGATAATAGTAAAATATATGAATTTAATGATAAATCACTTATTAAAGAAAAATTTCCTGATGTTTTATTAATAGAAGATTTGTATCAAGATTCTGTTGGTTTAACTTTTAATGAATTGCAGTTAAAGGTTTTTGCTAATGCAGATCGTTTTATTTCTTTATTGGGAGGTTATTCGTTGTTGTGTTCCTATTTTCAAGGAACTAATATTATTTATGCTGCTCGCTCTCATTTAAGAGAAGCACATGAAATTGGATATAAGGCTTTTGATCGTTGGTACCATAAATTTTCAGGATCTAAAATTCTTTATTGTGACTCTTATGATGCTATAAGACGTCAGGTAGATTTGCATTATTAATTTTTTAGCTGTGTATGAGGTTTAAATTTCTTTTAGTTGATATAGCGAATTCTTGATTTTCTTTTAGTTCTACTCCTTTTAACACGTTTCGTGTGGCATCTGTTATTAGGCAATTGATAGTGTCTCCTAATTTTTGTTTTTCTTTTGGTATGATTACGATCCGATTACATTCGGCTCTTCCTTGAATTTCATTGTTTGATTTTTTAGTTGATAGCGAT
>MDSY01026324.1_pt1 | contig 16877 bp, 16 predicted proteins | sample 811131 | NCBI WGS metagenome assembly MDSY01 (sample SAMN05326643, study PRJNA326480) | marine metagenome | isolation source: seawater | place: Atlantic Ocean: South West | collected 2010
TGAAACGCTTGTTCGAGTCATGACATGGAAGCGTTGGACGGCCTGTCTGGCTCGAGTGACGACGGAAATGTACAATCACAGTTATTTCCCCTAACACAGATGTGCTAGGACAGATCGCTATGTTTTTGAAACCTGCCGATGTGTATTCTTTGTCGCTGACGTGCAAAGCATTTTAAAGAAAACGGCAAACTCATTATGGGAACGATGATGAGAGCTCAGCTTGATTGTGTAAATGGAAGATCGAACGGAAGAACATAAACCCTCGATCACGAGTAAACATACTTGAAAACATACTTGAAAACATATATATTACTTGAAAACATATATATTTGAAACATATACTTGTAAATTTAAAAGGCGTACTTTCATTTCCGTTGTCATATAATATCTGTAATCTTAATTATATTATATTATTATTAAATAATAATTATTAATGACTTTTATTTTAAAGATTTTATAACATTTTATTTTAATTTTTTTGCCCGAGGCGAGGATCCGGCTTGAGGGAGTGGCCGACGGGCCGGTTCGGGGCCGTTTAAACTCTAAACCCTGAAAACCCAACCCCGACCCCCAGAAGACACGGGGCGGACCCTAAAGATGCAGCGCAGCGCTTACTACTCGCGCGTCTGCGGCTACATGAGCGCGCATCTTGCTCAGGCAAAAAACCGCTCCTGTCAGCGCGTGGCGCGCTTCAGGATATGTATGGGAAGAATAAACTCACCGACGGCAAGTCCCGCCCGGGGCAAAAGAAAATTTGGGAACACAGTTTATGTAATGAACAAATGGATTTGAATTGTTTGAGTGTAGAGTCCACCAACACCACAGCGAGCATGCGTTCTGCCGAAGAAAGCCACGTATACCTCAAACAACGTTTCGTCGAATTTCTCGACACAGTGCACCGCGGGAGCATTAATTACCACAAGGTCATCGAAGAACTCTTGCAACACAAAGAACGACGGTTTGCCATCGATTTGAATGCACTTCGACAGTTTGACCCTGACCTCGCGCTTGGGTAAGTGTTACCAAAGAGACAAAACGATTTTTGGAACGCAGAGCCCCATTACCTAACACGAATCGATTATCTAAGGGTGCTTCGAGAACCGGAGGACTACCTGGCGTCTTTGAAGGATGCGGTAGATGATGTTGTGACATTATTGCATCCAAAGCACCCAAGTAATGGCAAAATACACGTTACCCTGACCGGAGGGTGAGCCTCTTTTATTTTCTCGAGAATTTAAGATGATTTATCTTATACGATACACCTGTTAGATTCGGGTTACATCGCATATCACCTCGCGAGCTACTGTCCCCTTTCCTTGGCAAGGTTATCAGCATGGATGGAATCGTGACAAAATGTGCGTCGGATAAAATCAATTGCTTGAATCTCGTGTGCCTGACAGTTTCTTCTTTTTGTGCAGGTTCGTGTGTCCGTCCAAAAGTGTCCGCGACGACACATTTTTGCGAGGCCACCGGGTTCGTCTGATCGTGGTGCTCGTATGATTTAAGCAGAGGCCAAACTTCCTTACTTTCCAGGAAATTTGTTACGCGCGAGTATAGGGACGTTGCCTCATCCAAAGGAATGCCGACAGGCTCTGCATACCCTACAAGGTTGTTTGACACCGATTCTTAATCAACCCCACTTATCCACATTTGACATTTTGAAATATCCTTAGAGATGACGATGGAAACTTGCTCACCACTGAATATGGCTTGTGTCTCTTTCAAGACCACCAAACTCTGAGCATTCAAGAGATGCCAGAATCAGCTCCTCCAGGTACCATGTCTGCACGCAGCGCAATCTATCATGCTACCCGTAAACGAATGTTTGCAGGCCAGCTTCCCCGCTCGGTTGATGTTGTTCTCGAAGATGATTTGGTCGATCTATGCAAGCCAGGCGACCGGATCAGTGTCGTTGGTGTTTACAAGGTAAGCAGACGGTTCTGCATTTCCCTCTGCAATAATTTAGGTCAGTGCTTTCAAAAACGTATAGGCGATTCCGGTAAAGTCAATCACCTCAGGGTTGAGTGGTGTTTTCCGCACTGTCATGGTTGCGATGAGTGTTTCGCAACTCAGCAAAGAGGTGGCTGCCCCCGCACTAAGTCACGAGGTAAGAATCAACCAATCAATGCCGTTCGCCTAGAAACATATCTGCGTGTTGTTGTATTTTTTCCAATTTCTGCGACTTACGACAATGCTCTGATTCGAAGGATATCAAGGCCATTAATGAACTTCCCAGAAGACTTCAGCCGAGCGAGTTGCTCAATCTGCTCGGCAGATCTTTTGCACCATCAATTTGTGGACACGATGTAAAGAAGTTGTTTTTATGTCTACACAGACTCACTTTGACTCGTTTTCACTGCCTGGTTTTTCAGTACATTAAGAAAGCGCTCGTGCTTCTATTGCTAGGAGGTACGGAGAAGAATCTGGAAAATGGGACACATATTCGGGGCGATGTGAACTGTCTGATGGTGGGCGACCCTTCCGTGGCAAAATCACAACTTCTAAGATGTGTTTTAGGCGTTGCCGCGTATGCTGTCAGGTGAGTCTGATGTCATATTAAGGACCATCAACATATGCTATCCAAATCATTCTCGAGATAACTTTCTTAATAATTAATCAGTACGACGGGAAGAGGTTCATCTGGAGTCGGTTTGACTGCTGCGGTCACAACTGACCACGATAGCGGGGAGCGGAAACTTGAGGTGAGCATCATCACGAGACTATCAACTGATAGCAGCAGATCAAGAATACTTGATGGACACAATACATGTGCAGGCAGGAGCCATGGTGCTCGCAGACAGGGGTGTGGTTTGTATTGATGAATTCGACAAGATGAATGATGCCGACCGAGTTGCAATCCATGAGGTGATGGAACAACAAACTGTCACAATTGCGAAGGTAAGTTCTCACTTCACCTCCCCGACTCGCTCAACAAAAATTGCAGTCACATAATAAATAATTGTCGTGCGCTATTACACAGGCTGGTATACACGCTTCTCTAAATGCACGTTGCAGCGTGGTTGCTGCTGCGAATCCCATCTATGGAAACTATGACCATAGTCAAGGAGTCACCCGCAATATTAATTTACCTGACTCACTGCTCTCCCGCTTTGACATGCTCTTTATTGTTTTGGATCAATCCAACACAAAGGCATGCATATTCTTCGTGATGCGATTTATGTTTTTTAAGCTCTTTGTATACAGATCGACAGACAAATCTCATCACACGTTTTGGCACTCCATGCTTGTGAGAACGATACCTTATCAACAAAATGTATACTCCAACAGGAATCCTCCCTCGTACGAGCTGAAGATGTGAGTCATATCCCGGCGTTCCATTTGCAACTTCTTCGAGGCAAAATTCACTTCATCTGTCCAGGATCATGCAATCCCCATGTACACGTCTGGCAAAGTGGGCGGGGAAGTTCTTTCAAAGCGCTTCTTGCAAAAATACTTGTATTATGCAAAGCATCGTCCCTGGCAGCCTATGTTGACTTCAGCTGCTGAAATATATATAGCTGACCGATACGCGCAATGGAGAGTTTCAAAGGTAGCACTTCTATAGATTCGAAATCATTCCAAACGAAAATCTGTTGAATACTCTTTTGACGGAATTCTTCTTGATGCATCCAGGCTGTGGACTCAAGAAATCGAAGAACATTGCCGATAACTGCCAGGACTCTTGAAACGATGATCAGGCTTTCGACGGCACACGCAAAGATGAGAATGTCAAAGTTTATTGATATAGTTGACGCAGCAGTCGCCACAGAAATAATGCGCCTCGTTGTTGAAGCAGATGGCTTTGCCGATCAAAGATCTGCTTTGTCGGCCGGGAATCTTCTCGGCAAGGATCCTGACGGTAAATATTGAAATTTGATATACGCGAGCAGAATAACCAGCCACTGTCTTCAGGCGAACAAAAAGTGAACGACGGTTCTTGTGCTCGTAACGAATCTTCCATGAATATATCTGACTTTTCGGCTTTACAAAAACATTTTCAAGCGTAGGTATTGGTGATGGTAGTTTCATCTTATTCATTAATTATGGCTGCTCCAGTGTGATGTTCAACCGCGACTCAATTGAATTGAAAGAGTTGTACCGACAATGTGATTCATTGGATCACCAGGGCAAATTCACAAGACGAGATCTTGAAACTTTCATGCAGCAGATGCAGGTTTGACCACTTTATGATTCATTGACCGGGTTGAACGTGAGAAACGTACGCTTGCATCAGAGTGAGAACAGGATTATGATTCACGAAGATGTGATGCACGTAATATGAGTATTTGCGCAGCCGCGCAAGAAAAACGCAAACAGGTGCTGTAATGCTGACAAGTCTATTTAATAAATATCTGTGTCTGCTTCCTGGAAAGCATGTTTCCACTCAACTCAAACTGATTACCCGCCTACTTGAACTCATTTTGCACCACTTCGCCCTGCTTCTTGTGAGACATTTCTAGGCTGTTTAGGAAGCCTGTGAGGCTTAGGTCAGAATTGCTATTTGTATCAGCAGTGCCAAAGATTTCCTCAAGTTGCTGAAAGAATTGAAATCGTGAACTGAAAGAGGTGACTGGGACCTAAAAGGAATAGTACCGAGTCCAGCAATCCCCTTCCTGACCTTAGAAACAAGATCTGCATGGCCTCTTCGACAGAAACTGTTCCGTTAGCGTCTTTATCGTTCATCAGAAACTCAACTACGTTGAACAAACGGCGTGGCTCATATCCTGTATGGAAGTCATGAAGTACGTTGTTGTCTTTAATTTTTCGAGAAGTCACAGTGTACCGGATCTATCATTTCTACAGCGCCGATACATAGCTTGAAATTCCGTCCAGTTTATACACTTGTCGCCGTCATCGTCCACTTCCCATATGATATCTTCCACTTCAAACTGGGTAAGACCTTGTGGGTTCGAGTTGGACAGGTAAGAAATAAAAATGTCTCGAACCTTCGAAGCTTTATGGTCGAGCCTTTGGAACAAACGGAACAACTCTTCAGCATCAATTTTCCCATCTCTGGAGGTACAAAGAGACATTGTAGATGTGATACAAAGAGACATTGTAGATGTAGTTTCATTCTTGAAATCTAGATATACCCTCTGGCATCGAGTCTCTCGAAAGCTTTCCTAAGTTCCTCCTCCTCGTTTTTCCTGGCAAATCGCTCCTGCGAAAAGCAAACTCTCATCTATGAAATGTTTGACAGACGCAACGCCGTCCTTGTGCCTCGTTGACAAACTTACGCGAGCGCCGTGTGTCATGGTGCTAGACGACGCGATTTTCGAACGAAGCCATATTGTGAAGGTTGGTATATCCTTTGGTCTCCCTTTGAGCTAATAGAATACCTCAGACCTTCGTTCGTAAATCCTTGCTTATTCGAAGCTTACCTATCTACAAGTATATATGACCAATTCCGCGAGTCGATGAAGAAAAATCGCCAAAAACCTGCCGCAGGATTTAATCCATTACACGGCTAGGAAAAAAGCTGCGCAAAACCTCAAACTCCATTTCATACGAATACGTCACTGTGACGAATGCATTTGCCGTTGAGTTTGAACAGTTAAGGATAAGTCGCTTTCGTGAACATAAGCGGAATCTTTATACTGTTTGCCCACTGGAGTGATTGTGTGGATCGTGATGATAAAGTCTTTTAATACGTTATTATTATATAAAATCGTTAATAAGATCTTAAGATCTTATGCATGCATAAAAAAGATTAAAAAAGTGTCACACCCTGATGAAATTCAGAATATTATTATATATTATTATATTATCTTCGAAGAAGATATTCTATATATTTATTATCAATTCGCAAGTTATTATTATTACGAAACTTAAGTTAGTAATATAAAAAAAATGTCCCACCCTTTGAAAATTAGAATACCTTGCTTCGTACAACAATTGCTTCGTAAGTTTCGTAATAACATACACAAATAATTTTAAGGGGATCCCACTAATAAGGACTCTGTTTGACCGCAACGCCTGGCGGCACACCTCATCGCGGAGATTATCAACACCCAACGAGGCACCTGTTACGCCGGAATCATCAGGAAGTACCACTACAGCGTCGCCGAAGCCCAGCTAGAGCTCCCGATATAGCCAGCGCTGCTGGTTAATCCCTGCGTCGGCGAACAGAGGGTATTTTTTTTGACTGTGAGCTCCCGAAAGATCATGGTCGGTGCAGACGTTGTTGAACAAGTATTTCGCTGTAGCGATAGCAGCGCGAAGATCGTAACTGACGGTGGGTCCAATATAAAGGTGACGCCTCTTTACGGGGTGCATGGTATGTTTTTTGAAGGCTTCGCTTACCGTAAATCCAGCTGACAACATGTTCTGACACAGGCGAAGATCCTCTATGTTACCTCATGGTGTTGGATGATTGTAAGATACTTCTTGATTGCGGATGGAACGACCGATTTGATGTGAGTCTACTGCGCCCTCTTGCAAGTGTTGCTAAAGATATCGACGCTGTTTTGATATCTCATTCTGATACTGAACATTTGGGTGCGTTGCCGTATGCATTTGGAAAGCTTGGAATGAACTGCAAAGTCTACACAACTCTTCCAGTGCATAAAATGGGTCTGATGTACATGTATGATCATTTTCTCTCACGGGTAGATGAGGACTTCGACACTTTTACACTTGATGATATCGACACCGCTTTTGCTGCAGTAGTCCCTGTAAGATATGCACAACATTCTACTCTCGATGGTTTCGGCGGAGTCACGGTGACACCCTATGCTGCAGGACATATGCTCGGTGGCGCCTTTTGGAAGATTCACAAAGAAACTGACGATGTATTGTATGCAGTTGACTATAATCACCGTAAAGAAAAACACCTTAACGGAGCCGTCCTGGAGTCCATGCGGAGGCCTTCGCTTCTGATTACTGATGCATTTAATTTTCAAGGAAGTCCTCAACTCAAATCGCAGGATGCTTCACTTATCGACATGATTCTGCGCTGCGTTAGGCAAGACGGCAATGCACTGGTTCCAATCGATCCGGCCGGTCGCGTTTTGGAGCTACTCCTCATCCTTGAGGAGAAATGGGCCCAGATGCAACTTGGGGCCTATCAGCTTGTGTTACTAACGACAGTGGCATACAACACTCTGGACTTTGCACGGAGTCACTTAGAATGGATGGGTGAGCATGTTGGAAGGAACTTTGATAGTGATCGGCACAATGTGTTCAACATGCGCTACCTTACGCTGTGCCATTCATTTGACGAATTCAACGCTTTGAGACCTGGTCCAAAAGTTGTCCTCGCATCATTCGGATCTCTTGAGGCTGGACCTGCACGTCACTTGTTTGTTAGCTGGGCTTCCGACCCTCGTAACCTGATTATCTTGACTGACAGAATGCAAGCCGGATCTTTATCACGTGAAATCCTGAAGCTTTCGCAATTACCACCTGGAGCTCGAAAGCCTTTGCAAGTATCTATTTGTCGTGAACATCGAGAAGGAACAGAGTGGAATAGAGATGATATGACAGCAATACAGCGAGATGAGACCCCAAGGAATCTAACTGTTGCGCTTGGTCTGACAGAACGTGCTTCAGAAGGGAAGGCAAAGACAGGGGAACGGAAACGTTCTCTATCGCGTCCTTGCGATGTTCTTCGTAAGGAAGGTGAGAGATGTCGAGCACCCTCGTCAACCTTGGAAGCAATTTGTACCCAAAAGCACGATAGTAAACGGAGGAGTACTTTTAAACTACATCGTCAGCAATCCTTAGATGATGGCTTCAGTCAACCTCCGAATGCTTGCAGACCTATGTTTTACGAAGACCACTGGAATCCAATGATATCCGACTATGGTGAGGTGTTGACTCCAGATATCCTGAATACAATTGATGCAGCTGGACCGAATCACCTTGACGGTCGTCGGCACGATTCCAAGTTAGCTGGAGCACCACTCACTGATCTTTCTTCTGTTCACACGTATTCTGCAATTTCTGCTTCATTAGATTTCCCGGCAACGAAAAAGCACGATAGGAAGATTCAAAGAGAAACATTTTCTGTGCACTTACGAGCTGCGGTGTATGCTTGTGATTATGAAGGGCGCGCAGATGGTCGTAGCATGAAGACCTTAATTACTCACCTAGAGCCACGTCGTGTAATGCTGGTGCATGGGTCGCGGATAGACACTGCTGCATTGAGGGAACACTTGCAGCACGCATTATCTGGAGTACCTATCGAAGCACCTGAACAAGGTCAGACTATGGAGTGCACGTTCGACAGTGCCATGTACCGCCTTGATCTTTCACAAGATATTTTATCGAAAACACCCGTGAGAAGTATATGTGGACACCGTGTCGGCTGGGGGGATGGCATCGTTGGCAAATCTCCACACGCAGATGGCCCGAATGCTCTAGCTTTACTATTACCTCCTGACAAGAATGTCGCTGACTTGTCTATGCACTATGACTCGTGTCAAGCACACGACAACCATAATTTAAATGTTTTTGCTTCTGAAGCGGTGTCACCTGCTGAATATGGAGGTTTCGTGCCGCAAAACGCCCTGGTGCATGCTGAAAATATAACAGGAGGAGCAGGGTCTACATTTGTCGGCAATCTTAAATTAAGCGATTTCAAGTTAGCACTTGCTTCGGCCGATATTGCAGCAGAGTTTTTTCTCGGTTCACTTATGTGCACAAGAGGAACAAATTGTATCCGAAAGGAAGCAGATGACAAAACTGAGAGGCTGACGCTGGATGGAAATCTATCTGATGACTTCTACAGGATTCGTTCCGTCCTTTACGATAGGTATCAGATTAAAACCTGAGCGATGTTGCAACTGGATCAGACAGGATGCCTTACAGCATGTTCATATGTCCTAGTTTTCACGGTAAATGTACGAATGAGTTTCTCAAGGAAAATACCTGATCGACCTCCATCGATTCAAGGATGCTGCGCAGGACTTCTCAACTTAGATGAACGTGTCGGTGCTCGTTTCCGCGATGCGTGGCCGTGTGCGGTCCCACAATCTCCGAGAAGGGCTATGAATGCGACCGTCAAGATAGAAAACAAAGTTGACACGACTTAAGTATATATGTTGAAATGCAGATGACAAGACGGCAATGAATCGAAGAACCATACATAGGCTTCGGGCATAAACTGGAAACTGGATGTTTTGGCGTTCACTTCGGAAGATTCTAACACTACTGCTTCGAAGACGTAGGGTGATATTGATTTGCTTTTATAATATCAAATTTTAAATACCAAAGAGGGTAATGGATATTTTACCGCTTCTCGTGAACTGACTCTTGCCCCAGGTGTATGGGGTTTACTTCTCCATGAAGGCGTTGGAAGAGCTTCGTGAGAAACACCTGATGCACGTCGTGCAAACGGTGAAGCAGAGCAGATGCGTCAAAAAAAATTTATGCCTCGTCGTCTTCATCATACTCTCCCTCCTCCTCAGCGGAAGCATCCTGGTACTGCTGGTACTCAGAGACGAGGTCGTTCATGTTGGACTCAGCTTCGGTGAACTCCATCTCATCCATGCCTTCACCGGTGTACCAGTGAAGGAAAGCCTTGCGTCGGAACATAGAAGTGAATTGCTCGGAGACGCGCTTGAACATTTCCTGAACAGCGGTGGTGTTGCCGATGAAGGTGGCAGCCATCTTCAGCCCCTTAGGGGGGATATCGCAGACAGAAGACTTGACATTGTTCGGAATCCACTCTACGAAGTAAGAGGAGTTCTTGTTCTGGACATTGAGAAGCTGCTCGTCCACTTCCTTCGTGGACATGCGGCCACGGAAGAGGGCAGATGCAGTGAGGTAGCGTCCGTGACGGGGATCAGCGGCACACATCATGTTCTTGGCATCCCACATCTGCTGGGTCAGCTCGGGAACAGTAAGGGCGCGATACTGCTGGGAGCCGCGAGAGGTAAGCGGCGTGAAACCAACCATGAAGAAGTGGAGGCGGGGGAACGGGATGAGGTTCACAGCAAGCTTGCGAAGGTCGGCGTTGAGCTGACCGGGGAAGCGGAGGCAGCACGTCACTCCAGACATCACAGCAGAGATGAGGTGGTTGAGGTCACCGAAAGTTGGGGTGGTGAGCTTGAGGGTGCGGAAGCAGATATCATATAGGGCCTCGTTGTCGAGCACCATGCACTCATCTGCGTTCTCGACAAGCTGGTGGACGGAGAGGGTTGCGTTGTACGGTTCCACCACAGTGTCAGACACCTTGGGGGAGGGAACCACCGAAAAGGTGAGCATCATGCGGTCCGGGTATTCCTCGCGAATCTTCGAGATCAGCAGGGTCCCCATGCCGGAACCAGTTCCGCCGCCAAGAGAGTGGCAGACCTGGAATCCCTGGAGGCAGTCGCAGGACTCAGACTCCTTACGCACCACATCAAGGACCGAGTCAATCAGCTCGGCTCCCTCAGTGTAGTGGCCCTTCGCCCAGTTGTTACCTGCGCCAGTTTGGCCGAAGACAAAGTTGTCGGGGCGGAAAATTTGCCCGAAAGGACCAGATCGCACAGAGTCCATCGTGCCGGGCTCAAGATCCATGAGCACAGCGCGGGGTACGTAACGGCCTGCGTTTGAAAAAAAAATCCTTAGGGTGGAGGCAAACGAAAGGCGGAGGCAAAATATCGGTAAAAACAGTGTTCTCACCACCGGAGGCTTCATTGAAGTACACATTGATACGTTCGAGCTGGAGATCAGAGTCGCCGCAATACGTGCCGGTCGGATCGATACCATGCTCGTCGCAAATTACCTGTCAGAGCACGATTTTTTTTGAAAAGACGGTCAACTAAACCCTTTTTTGGAATTCCGCGACAACGAGGAAACGTGGTGTCCGCGGGTGAGTGAGCGAACATACCTCCCAGAACTTCGCGCCGATCTGGTTGCCGCATTGACCACCTTGAATGTGGACGATCTCGCTGAACGTTGGGAGTCGAATGAACGTCAGTATTTGGACGCGGGAAACCGAGATCCCAATTTGGAACACCAACGGGAAGAATTGGTAGAGGTGAGTGAAGCACACGCGTCGTCCAAAGTCAACAAATGCGCGACGCGTGATTATGTAGACGTAGCGTTAAGTATACGCACCGCATGATTAGAGAGTTTTTGAACAGGGGAAGTCGCGACTTCGTGCGGCTTACAATGCGATCCGGTACGCCCGTGGCCGGCTTTTTTGCCTCCCCGTGTCAATAGTTGCACTGAGATCGGGGAAGTTGCCGACGAAATCGTGATAGTTCTTTTGGGGAATTTCGTGGCTTTCCAAAAGATTTCCGGATGAGGAAATTTCACGTTCAACGGTTCGATCATTTCCCCCGGTTTGGGACTGGTCAGTTCACTGACGAAGTCACATTTAGTCCCACATTCCGACCCCGGTTTTTTTCAATCTTGTCCGGGTTTATTCGTCTTCTGATTAGTCGAGAGCTCGATCATTTTCAAAGGTCGTTGACTAAATCACCGTACGGTCGTTGAGTGATACTTTATCTCTGACTAACAACTATGTGCGACGCATTTCCGTTCTTTGGACGACTGCTGTTCAGCGGGACGGCCTTACCGTTGCGCTTGGCGTGCACGTAGTCGTCGTTCATACACGTACGACACCTGTGAACGATGAAACGACACCAAACCGTCTTCTGAAGACGCGGTAGTGGACGGTCGAAGTTGACCGATGTATCGGTGAAACTTCAGTTTCAAACCGTTCCAAAAGACCTCGTTTCACCGAAGCTTCATCGATCATTGCAATTAACCCCAATTACAATCTCGAGCACGTCCAGACTAGTCCCAAACAAGGCTCCCGCGAACTCCAATTCTAGCTAGGATCCATTCTATCGTTTCTCAATCACCAGGGAGGCACCTACAACGGATTCAATTTGTTCACACAACAAGTGTTAACTCTTAAGTGTACTTAAGTGTTTATCACGCTTCCGAAGCGAAGTAATAAGGTAAGTCATCATCGGCTTTGGTGATCATACTTGCTGCACTGTCCGCCGCAAACTCGAACAAGTCGCAGCTGAAGGGTCTTGGCAAATACTCGCGATGGATAACGACCAATACGATATAGAGTATGACGATGACTGCGTCCCGCGTGTGGACTACATCGACCGCGAACGGGACGGGCGGTTGGCGCGATATGCAGCAGCCGCACATAGGACACCCGGGAATGAAGGGTTCCAAACACAGGCACACACGGGTCCTTGCTCGTCGCGAAAGGTTAGCGACATTGCGAGTACGTCTGGAGGGATTGGATACACAAACGGAACATTGCTGCCGCCACTTGGCACGTTTTGGACCCATGAAGAGTTGACTGCCCCGATGCGTGAATGCGAGGAACCCAAGGGAGAAACGCCCTCGCCCGCCCGTGAGCCCTGCACGGCGGGGTTGGGTCCCGAAAGGGGTAATGATCTCTTGAGGTCACGTCAGAAAGACTTCGCCTTGAAGTCAGCGAAGACGGCGCTATTTTCAGATACCGCCAATACACCCTGTAACTTGGCGGAGATCGGCAGTGATGCGGCGTCAGCTACGCGAAGCAATGCAGGGGGTGTGTTAGACGGGACGCGTAGAGGAAGAAGTAGCTCCAAACACGCAGTCTCAACGAGCCGCCAACCGCGGAGAATGTCAACTTCCTTCGGGTCTCCAACTCAAAAGCACAGGAACGATGCAAGTGTCATGATACAAACTCAAGTCGACAGGGTTGTCAGCAAAGGGACTGAAAATGATGTAGATCAACTCAACAGCGAATCCCTTGACGAAATACTTAGTTCGGGGTCAGATTCTGATGCAGATACCAGTAGATACAAATCGGATGGGAGAAAAAGTCCCGGTGTGATGGATAAACGTCTCGGAGGATTGGGTTTGATGTCAGCATTTACACGCTTGCATGCTTTCACGGTCCCTCACGTAAATATGACAAGCATGGCTGGACCGACCACATCTGCTCTTTCAGAGCCAAACAGAACCGGCTCGTCTTGTAGACACATTCGCGGCTCACTTGATGCGCGATTACGATGGGTCATTGCTAAAGCGCAACGTTCACAACTTGTGGCAAAGCCTGCTCAGGTTTTGCCAAACCAACGAGGCCTCAAGTCGACTGTTTTTCATAGCGACAGTCAAACTTACATGGAACGTTCTTCGGTTAGCTTCATTGAGGTAAAACTACGAGGTGAACCACGAATCGAAACAGGACTGTGCCTGTGGAAGTCTACTATTTCTTGTCATGGTGAATTACAGCAAGACGACTCTCAAGGGAAATCATACGAGTTTAGTGCGACGAGTGGTGATCGGACATGTTCCAGACCTATCGGGGAACACGTGGACATTGGTCATATGTTGAGTTCATCTGACACAGTCGCATTCACAACGAGACACGCTGGAAAGTTTAACCTTCTTCCAGGTGCAAGGTTGCGGATGTCCCCGCCATGGCACGAGCTTGAGCTGAATTCCACAAACGCCACAGGCTTCAAGCGGCAAAGAGTAATCTTTGTCACGAATACGCAGACTGAAGTCTTGCTCGGGTGAATATACAAGAGCAGGATACGCTAGCTAGCTCTAGATTGCTACACAGTTAATGTAAAAAGTCGCGGTGTTTCAAAGAATAAATGAAGATAAAATCACTGCGTGCGCGATGGCATGAGAATCCCTTGAGAGTTTTCGCAAATTCTCAAGGGATATGAAGCGACGATACACGAGCCAACAAAGTTGAAATAAGCTCAGTGCTCACCAACATCCCATCGGGATCAGAGAGTGTGAGCCGTTTATCATCCATCTCTACTAGCTCCTCGGGCCAGCTGGCACAAACAGCAGTGATAATCTCTGCAAGCACTGCGGCGCCAAAGTCTTCCTGCAAGTGCATGAGGTCCACACCATCTCTTTTTCTAAGTCCAAGCATCAGACGCTCCAATAATGCGTCAGCTCTCGTTTCCGACGACAACTTTGTTGCGTTTGCGCATGTCATCGTTTCACCTTTGAACGGCAGCATGGCTTCAACATAGGCTTCGTAATCGCGCATTTTACGAGGTCGTGCCAACCGCCTACCGTGCGCCGTAAACGATGTCGCGGACATGCCGAAACCATACCATCCTTGTCTACCATTCCAGTAGACTTGATTGTGCGTGCATCTAGAGCCAACTTTCGCGTAAGACGATACCTCGTAGTGCTCGTAACCGGCATCTTGAAGCGTTTCACTTGCCATGTGGAACATTTCAGCACTATCTTCCTCACTTGGTAGCTCTAAACGGGGAGTGCGTAGGTCTAAGTTTGACGATAACGTCCTATTATTACCTACTTTTCCACGAGGCGAGGCGTTATACCACGTTCCAAATAACGTTCCTTCTTCCACTTGCAGGTCATAGATCGAGATATGATGCGGTGTTACGTCGATTGCCTCCTTCAGGGAATCTGACCACACCTTCGTAGTCAGTCCCGGCATGCCTGAGATCAGGTCAAGACTCCAACGCTTTACACCTCGATTAGATCGTACTGCTTTTATCGCCGCCCGCGACTGTTCGAGGGTGTGTCCTCTTCCTGCCCACCTCAGCACCTCGGCATCGAACGACTGTAAGCCAAGACTAACACGATTTACCCCAAGGTCTACATAGTGGGCCAACTTTTCAGCATCGAATGTCCCTGGATCCATTTCCATGCTAATCTCAGCGTCAGTATCGATGCCGAATCTCTCGCTTAAAGCGTCGATCACGCGGCCGAGTAGCTCGGGAGGCAATAATGAAGGGGTACCGCCACCGAAGAAAACTGTGCGCAGGGGTGCCTGGTCGAAATCCCCAGTACTCGGCGTGAGGGCTATTTCTCGAATGAGGAAATCGACGTATCGCCGCATGCCTTGCAGGGCTACATCGGATTCTACGTCATCTCCAACCAAAGAGATGGCAAAGTCGCAGTAATGACATCTACGGCGGCAAAACGGGAGATGGAGATACGCAGAAGTCACGGGCTCCATCGACGGGGGAAACCACAACGTGGTCGAGACGGCGGAGGAAAATAGGTGAGGGCCTTTGCGTTTACACGGGGGTATCGCTGCTAGATGTGGTCTTGTCAGGGCGAGCATTCGTTGCTTTTCCGTGAAAGGAATGCACACACGCGCATGCCGGCTCGTGATGGGGCGCATGGAGGTAATGATTCGTGACACGAGGGAACAACATTTTAAAAAGTGTTGGGGCACATTTTACCTGACATTTTTTAAAAAGTGTTGGAATTGACTGACTCCTTCCGGCAAATGACTTGTTGTGAACTCTACCTGCCACTTCTGTTGACATCAGTTTTGAGTTGGTTGACTTTTCCCGGCCACGCGATGTGTCGAGACGTGTTATGCATTACGTTCGCTGGGCGATGCTGAGCGTGAGCAGGAGCAGATCACATGGTCTACTTTTCAGCAAACCTCGCGGCTCTTGCTGCAAGTTTTGCCTCGAATTCTGGGTCTTTTGTCAGGACCCCGATACCGAAACCAAAACGATCACCTCTGCTTCGCTTCATATCTTCTACATCGGCTCTGGCTTCGGGCTTACGCTTCTCCTTCTGATGTTGATTTTGCCTCCCGACATCCATACTCGGGCGCTTGTTTTTCGCTTCGGCGCCGCCCCCTGGTGCCCAGCAATCTCTTGCCCAGTGCCCTTTCTTGCCACAATTGCGGCACACGTCGGTCTTTTGGCCACGTGTACCTCTCAGCTTCAAATCGACACCAAATCGAGCTGCGCGTCCACCCTTCTCAGATTGAGTTTGGCTATTGCCATGCTGTTTCTTGGGAATTACCGGCTTTCTTCCGTCAGAGTCAGTACCTTTTGAACCGGGAAGGGGCAAACCTCTCTTCGCACATTCGAGACGTTCGATATCGATTGCACTCAGCTCCCAAGCGATTCCGAATATATCTGCACGTGCTTTGCGCTTTTCCAGGTCAGCTTCGATGGCGGCAACGAGAGCAGTGCGCCGGACATCAAACTCAGTGTCAATCTTAGTGGAATTGACATCTACCACGCTTGTTGTGCCACTGTGAGGTTTTAAGGCTTTGGATAAATCAACAGCTTGAAGATCATCGAGACCGTTAGAGTCATCTGGGGCGGTGCACGCGGGGTCATTATCTGTGTCCAGGTCGACCAGGTGGCCTGCGTCTGGTGTGGTATTGTCTTCGTCGGGAATATCTTCGAGCTCTTCGTCCTCTACGGGCTGGACAGTTTCTGCAATTTCGAGCGCTTTCTCGAGACGCTCAAGGAGCACGGCCTTGATGCCGGTACTATCGAGACCATTCTCTTCGCACGCATCGCGGAGTTCCTGATGAGAACAAGTAAACGGTGGTGAGCATCTGGGCGGAGCAGTAGATAACCGGGTGCAGCTCGTTTAAAACCAAAGGAGTTATTTTGGTGAGGCAGGCAAGGCTTTCCAGCTGATGAGCGCAAACGTGCAGTTCGCAGATACAGGTTACACGCGACGACTTGCAACTGTTCTCGTTGACACGCGAAGTTACCACTTGCCTGGACTTTCATCTTCTTATAGGTCATGATATCAACCATGTTCTGTTGGCTCAACGGACTGCTTTCGGCGCCAAAATCGAATATGCGGTAAAAAGACCTCTGCTCGCTTTCTCGATTTCTTCAACACGCAAGTTTTTCGCACCGCAGACTTCTCTGATAATGTGAGTATTGGGTTCTCGCGCTTGCAAAAATAGTTCAGCCCGCGCGGGGAAGGAGGCACAGAGTCACCTGATCGGGAACCCTCATTCGGACGTTCAAAATAATGGATATTATCTTTTTTTACTCTATCGATCGCCAACGAATCGACTCATCATATGATATATATAACACTTATATTAAACATGGGGTTGTAATGCCTTCCTATTGTCCACGCCTTCCCAGAGCGCCTTACGCGGCTCTGCAGCCGTCTCTGAATAAGATAATAACGCTCACGGCATATCATTACCA
>MDSY01081595.1_pt1 | contig 16872 bp, 16 predicted proteins | sample 811131 | NCBI WGS metagenome assembly MDSY01 (sample SAMN05326643, study PRJNA326480) | marine metagenome | isolation source: seawater | place: Atlantic Ocean: South West | collected 2010
ATATTCACTTAAACCAGAGGTCATAAGAATATTGGAAGCTTTTCCACCAGGAGCTTCAATAAAAAAATAAGTTTCACCATCCCGAGTTATGGTTTTTAGGTGTTTAAAGCGATTATTTAATTCTTTTTCCAATGGTAATCAAAGTTCATTTACAAATAATGGAAGTCCCCAATATCACATCGATGGTATGAATTAATTTCTCCTGTACCCTTGGATATAAATTTTGAGTTCTGAAAAGGGAAATCAATCTCAACGCATGCAGCAGTTTTCATACCTACACTTTTACCTGTCAAATAAGAGGCAAGATCTGAAAGACCATTGTTATGACCAATCAAGAATATATCCTCTTTAGATTGAAGCGAACAAAGGAAAGCTAGCAGATCATTTGAACTTGCTAAGTAAAGACTTTTGTGAAAAGAAACTTTTTTAGACCTATTAAAAATAAGTGAATGTGTTCCTTTTGTTCTCTTTGCTGCCGAGCAGTATACTTTATTATTAAGATCGATTTCCTTTAAAACAATAAAGTTTTTTAACTCGATACATTGGTTTTTGCCTTTTTCAGACAATGCTCGTTCATAGTCGCCCAAAGAGGATTCTAACGCATTGGCATGACGAACCAAATAGAGCTTCAAATCACTAAGTTTTTCACCAAGTAGTTCCCAATCTTATGCAAATAAGGATTCCGAAGGTTATCTTCCAATATCATTAAGTGCTCTATGCGATGACAATCTGTTCCTACAAAATCAAATTCTCCTGCATCAATAAGTTTTTCAGCTTGCTTTTTTATTTCGGGTCCATATTGTCCTGATAGAGAATTCAGATTAATTTGGATATTAATGCCGTTCTTACGCCACTCTATCGCTTTTTCTATATTACCTAAAAAGTACATGTAACGTTCAAAATGCGCAATAACAGGGCGATAACCGTTCGACTTAAGCTCAAAAAACAGCTGGTCTAAAAACTGTGGTTTCGAATGAAATGCGAACTCAACCAAAACATAATTATCTCCAAAGGTCAGTAGTTCTTTATTCGATATTTTCGGCATCAGGGTTTCATCAAAATAATATTCTGCGGCTGCCTCAATCTCGATGGTTAACCCATTATTCTTCGCTTCTTCACGAAGCTTGGAAAGACCATTCAAAATGATTTCATTAGTATTCGGGAAAGAATCGGTCATTACATGAGGAGTGGTCACAACCTTTTTGAACCCCATGGTTTGGAATTTATTCAGCATTGCTATGGACTGATCCATATCTTGTGCACCATCATCAATGCCCGGAATCAGATGTGAGTGAATATCAACTTTTATACAGCTGATATCAAAAGGCTCAAGTTTTTCAGTCTTTCTAAATATGTTCGTGAATAAGCCCATTATTTACGGTCTCCATACATTTGATTGTAATAATCCTTATAAGAGCCGCTCGTAACTTGTTCTACCCAATCTGAGTTTTCAAGATACCAATCAACAGTTTTAGAAAGGCCTTCCTCAAAAGTAATAGAAGGTTTCCATCCCAATTCTTTCTCTAATTTCGTCGCATCAATTGCATAACGTTTATCATGTCCTGCTCTGTCTGCTACATAGGTGATCAATTTTTCAGATTCGCCTTCGCTTCTTTCCAATTTTTCGTCCATCAATCGACATAAAAAACGAACGAGCTCAATATTTGTCCATTCATTTAATCCTCCTACATTATAGGCTTCACCAACGCTGCCATTCGTGAATATGGTATCAATTGCACTTGCGTGGTCTTCTACCCACAACCAATCCCTTATATTATCACCTTTGCCGTATACAGGCAGTGCTTTCTTATTGAGGATATTATGAATCATTAAAGGAATTAGCTTTTCAGGAAAATGATGGCTTCCATAATTGTTAGAACAATTCGAGATTTTTATAGGTAAGCCATAGGTGTGGTAGTAGGCCCTTACAAAGTGATCTGAGGATGCTTTTGAAGCTGAATATGGGCTCCTAGGGTCATAAGATGTTTCTTCAGTAAATAGTCCTTCATCGCCTAAAGAACCATAAACTTCATCCGTTGAAACATGGTGAAATACATGCTCGCCCGAGGTCCAAAATTCTTTTGCAGCATTCAATAAATTAACTGTTCCGACAACATTAGACATCACAAATTCCATGGGGCCTTCAATTGAACGATCAACGTGAGATTCTGCTGCCAAGTGAATGACATGGGTGATATTATGTTTCTGAAAAACATTTCGAACCGCCTCGCTATCCGTAATATTGAGTCGCTCAAAAAAATAATTAGCGAACCCTTCAACATCTCTTAAGTTCTCTAAATTCCCCGCATAGGTCAATGCATCACCGTTTATTATCTTATCGTTAGGGTAATTATTGACGAAACGGCGAACAACATGAGAGCCAATAAACCCAGCGCCACCTGTAACGAGTATATTTCGGACATTCATTTTATAAACTCCAATATTCTAGCTCATTCATCTGATCTTTGTAGATTCCTTTTACATCCACAAATACACCATTCTTATCTTTCAATACTGACTGAAAGTAAGACTCGTTTAATTTTAGATATTCTGCATGATTAACAGCTACAATAACGGCATCGTAATCTTGGTCGATAGAGGAAGCAAGTGGAATTCCATATTCATGCTCCATTTCATCTGAACTGGCATGAGGATCAACCAAATCTACTTTTACTTGAAAGGATTTCAGCTCATTCACAATATCTATTATTTTAGAATTTCGAATGTCTGAAACGTCCTCCTTAAAAGTTGCTCCCATAACCAATACTTTTGCATCCTGAATATGCTTGCCTTGTGCTAATATTTTCTTGACGGTTTGCTTTGCAATATAAAAACCCATTGAATCATTTACAGAACGACCGCTTGTAATTACTTTAGCATGATACCCTGATTGCTGAGCCTTATGTGTCAAATAATAAGGATCAACACCAATACAATGTCCACCGACTAGACCTGGAGAAAACTTCAGGAAATTCCACTTCGTACCAGCTGCCTCCAAAACATCAAATGTATTTATATTGAGCTTATTAAAAATGATAGAAAGTTCATTGATTAGCGCAATATTCACATCTCTTTGCGTATTTTCTATAATTTTAGCAGCTTCTGCAACTTTGATACTTGGTGCTCTATGAACACCTGCTCCAACCACTAGTTCATAAGTTTTTGCAATCTCCTCTGAGGACTCAGCACAACATCCGGAGGAAACTTTAACTACATTTTGTAATGTATGCACTTTATCTCCTGGATTTATACGTTCAGGAGAGTAACCTACCTTGAAATCATCTTGAAATTTCAATCCAGATCCTTTTTCAAGCACTGGTATGCAATCTTCCTCAGTACACCCTGGATAAACTGTTGACTCATAAACAACATAATCTCCTTTTTTCAAAACCTGCGCAACTGTTTTACTTGCACCCAATAGTGGAGTCAAGTCTGGTAAATTCGCGTCATCAATGGGCGTTGGAACAGCCACAATATAAAATTCTACATCTTTCAGGTCATTGATATCGGCTGAGAACAATATGTCACAACCTTCAAAATCCTTAGCCTCCAATTCGTTACTCGGATCGATATTATTTTTCATCATATCAACACGGGCCTGGTTAATATCAAAACCTACTACCTTAATTTTTCGCGCAAAATCCAATGCTATAGGTAAACCTACATAACCCAAGCCAATTACAGCAAGCTTGGACTCTCCTTTCAACATTCTGTCATAGATTAAATCACTCATCTCTTTTTTTATTTTCGTTTCTAACCTTATATATTCTTTCTATAATCTCAACTACCTTCATTCCTTCCAATGCATTTGTGGTCGGAGATTTTCTACCCTTTACACCGTCAATAACATTGGATATAACATAATTGTGATTGGCTGCCGATCCTTTGTAAGGACCGTAATCATTTGCGGGATTTGACTCTTTTAAGGTCGGCATCTCGTAGTCTTTTATGTTACAAATTTCTACCTCATTCATATACTGACCACCTATTTTTACACTTCCATTTTCACCGATTATGGTCATAGAAGATTCTAGATTCTGATTCGCAACAGCAGTAGAATAATTTAAGCATCCCATGCCACCATTGATAAAATCGAAACTCACAAAACCAGAATCCTCAAAATCTGTTGAGTTTTGGTGTGTAAAGTCCTTGAATTTACCTTGAATATTATCAATATCTCCAAACAACCAATACATGATATCAATGAAGTGAGAAAACTGAGTAAATAAGGTACCACCATCTAAATCCGCGGTTCCCTTCCACCCACCTTTCTTGTAGTACCGATCATCTCGATTCCAATAGCAGTTTAGCTGAACCATAAATATATTACCGAGGATTCCATCGTCAATAATCGACTTAATCCATTCCGAAGGAGGTGAATATCTATTTTGCATTACACAAAAAACCTGTCTAGAAACCTGTAGCGCTTTAAAAATAATTTGTTCACAATTGTCCTTAGATAAACCCATTGGTTTCTCACAAACCACATGCTTCTTTTTTTCTAAAGCCTTTAAGGACTGTGATGCATGAAGGCCATTAGGGGTGCAAACATTTACTACATCTATGTCAATATTGCTATCAAGCAATTCTTCAATAGTCGAGAAAAAAGGAACATCAAAATGCTCTGCTTCACAATCTTTCTGAGAACGACAATCAACTAAAGCCACCAATTCAGCCTCACCCTCTCGCTTTATCATTTCAGCATGCCTTTTACCAATATGACCAGCGCCTACAACCGCAAATTTTATTTTATTACTCATTATATTCTCTTAACGGTATTGTTCAATAATTTATATGTTTCATTTGATTCAGGGCAAATAGCTATTCCTTCTGAATTAAATTCTAAACGATGCCCATATTCACTCATCCACCCTATTTTTCGCGCAGGATTCCCGACAACTAGAGCATATGCTGGAACCATTTTGGTGACAACCGCTCCTGCACCAACAAAAGCAAACTCGCCAATGTCGTGTCCACAAACAATCGTTGCATTTGCACCAATACTTGCTCCTTTTTTGACTACAGTTTTTGAATACGTACCTCTTCTATTTACTGCACTTCTTGGATTTATAACATTCGTAAATACCATTGAAGGACCCAAGAAAACATCATCTTCACAAACAACTCCGGTGTATATAGAAACATTATTTTGCACCTTCACATTTTCGCCTAAAATTACTGAAGGAGAAATTACTACATTTTGTCCAATATTACACGCTTTTCCTATTATACAATCGGACATAACATGGGAAAAATGCCAAATTTTGGTACCCTTTCCTATTGAACATCCAGTATCAATTACGGCAGTATCATGTGCGAAGTAATCCATTAGCGTACAATATATTTATCAAAATTCATATGGTCTTTTTCAAAAAGCTCCTCTTTAGAAAGCGATTTAAAATATTCATAGGTTATTTTCAAGCCCTCATGTCGAGTTATTTTGGGTTCCCAATTCAACAGCTTTTTAGCCAAAGTAATGTCAGGTCTTCTCTGTTTTGGGTCATCTACGGGTAAATCCTTATAAATCACCTTTTGGTCAGTACCTGTGAGCTCAATAATTTCTTCTGCAAATTGCGATATAGAAATCTCGGATGGATTACCAATATTAACAGGTTGTTCATAATCGCTTTTCAATAATCTAAAGATCCCTTCCACTAAATCATCCACATAACAAAAGGATCTAGTCTGAGAACCATCTCCAAAAACCGTTAAATCCTCACCTCGCAATGCCTGACCGATAAATGCAGGAAGCACACGACCATCATTCAGACGCATCCTTGGTCCATAGGTATTGAATATTCGAACAATTCGAGTCTCAACACCATGAAAAGTATGATAGGCCATAGTCATTGCCTCTTGAAATCTTTTTGCCTCATCATAGACGCCCCTTGGACCAACTGGATTTACATTACCCCAATAACTTTCTGGTTGCGGATGTACATTAGGGTCTCCATAGACCTCTGAGGTTGACGCGATTAATACCCTTGCCTTTTTTACACGAGCTAAACCAAGACAATTATGTATTCCCAATGAACCAACCTTTAAAGTTTGAATCGGGATTTTTAAATAATCTATTGGACTCGCTGGAGATGCAAAATGAAGTATATAATCTAATTCACCCGGAATGTGAATATGCTTGGAAACGTCGTGGTGGTGAAATTCAAAATTAGCAAGCTTCATAAGGTGTTCGAGATTCGACATCCTACCGGTAATAAGATTATCCATACCAATAACGTGGTATCCCTCTTTAGTGAATCTATCACACAAATGAGACCCTAAAAACCCTGCAGCACCTGTTATTAAAATTGTTTTCACGATTACAAATTTAAATTACGTCCAATACTCGAATAAAAATACCCTTTTGCATTCATATCATGCACATCAAATAGATTTCTTCCATCGAAAATCACAGCATCTTTAAGAAGTGATTTCATTTTGTCAAAATCTGGATTCCTATATATACTCCATTCTGTGCAGATCAACAAAGCATCCGCCCCATCCAATGCATCGTATTCATTTGTAGAAAATGACATTTGTTGACCAATCGGCAATGCCTTAAAATTCTCCATTGCCTCTGGGTCATGGGCGACAACTTCCGCACCACTATCAATTAGTTTTTCAATCATATAAAGCGCCGGAGCCTCTCTAATGTCATCTGTATCTGGCTTAAAAGAAAGCCCCCATATTGCGATTTTTTTACCTCTCAAATCGCCTTTGAAGTAATTTTTAATCTTAGGAAAAAGAATCGTTTTTTGCTCATAATTCACCTTGGTGACTGCATCCAGAATTTGAAAATCAAAATCATTTTCTCTTCCCGATTTTACAAGAGCTTGAACATCTTTGGGGAAACAAGATCCACCGTAACCTATACCAGGAAATAAAAATCGTTTTCCAATACGAGAATCAGAACCAATGCCCACACGAACTTTATCTACATCTGCACCAACAAGTTCACAAAAGTTCGCCACTTCATTCATGAAAGTGATTTTCGTAGCCAAAAAAGAATTCGCAGCATATTTCGTTAATTCTGCAGATTTTTCATCCATAAAGTAAATTGGATTTCCCTGCCGAACAAATGGCTTGTACAAGCTTTCCATGATTTTTATTGCGCGCTCATCTCTCGTTCCAACAACAACTCTATCTGGCTTCATGAAATCAGAAACGGCAAAACCCTCTCTTAAAAACTCTGGGTTTGAGACTACTGCAAAATCAACAGTTGCGTTATTGGCGACAGCTGCATGAACCTTTTCGGCCGTACCCACAGGAACAGTACTTTTATCTACAATTACTTTATACTCCTTCATCATTCCTCCCAATTGATCAGCAACATTTAAAATGTAGGACAGGTCTGCTGAGCCATCTTCACCAGGAGGTGTTGGCAGTGCTAAAAATATAATACCTCCATGGGATACTCCTTCTTCCAGTGATGTAGTAAACTTTAATCTACCTGCGGAAATATTTCTTTCAAAATAAGTATCAAGATTCGGCTCGTAGATAGGAACTTTTCCAGCCTTCATCATATCTACTTTCGCCTCGTCAATATCGACACACAAAACATCGTTTCCTGTTTCCGCAAAACACGTTCCAGTAACAAGTCCTACATAGCCAGTTCCAACTACAGTAATCTTTTTCATTTAATCTAAATTAATATATGCCTTCACCTCTTCGGTTATAAAATTCAATTGATCCTCCTCTAATTCTGTATGCATCGGCAATGAAATTACCTGATGTGTGAGCTCATCTGTAACTGGAAGATCACATTCCAAATCAAAATGAGCAAACATCTTTTGCTTGTGAGCAGGTATTGGATAATAAATCATAGAAGGAATACCCTTGTCGGTAAGGTGCTTATTCAGTCCATCTCTACTCACACCGTTCAATTTAAGCGTATACTGATGAAAAGCGTGGGTCGAATTCGATGCTCTATACGGAATGTCTATGTTTGGATTACCTTGAAAAGCATTGTCGTATGCCACAGCGGCTCTTCTCCGAGCAGCAATATAGTCATCTAATTTCCTCAATTTTATCCTTAACACACCTGCCTGCAAATTATCTAATCGAGAATTGCATCCAACGACATCATGATGGTATTTTTTACTTTGCCCATGGTTGGCTATCATTTTGAGTTTCTCCGCCAATTCATCATTATTTGTACAAATTGCACCACCATCACCAAAGCAACCTAGATTCTTTGAAGGAAAGAATGAGGTACAACCAATATCACCAATCGTACCAGTTTTTTGTTTTTTACCTGAGCGGAAAATATATTCTGAACCTATCGCCTGAGCGTTGTCCTCAACAACAAAGAGGTTATTTGCTTTTGCAAAATTCATTATCGATTCCATATCAGCGGACTGACCATACAAATGAACAGGAACTATTGCTTTGGTTTTTGAGGTCAAAGCATTAGCAAGTGCTTTCGGGTCGATGCAAAATGTTTTCGGATCTACCTCAACAAATATCGGCTTCAGGCCAAGTAGAGCGATTACCTCCGTCGTTGCGATATAGGTAAAAGATGGTGTGATCACTTCATCTCCTGGTTTTAGGCCCAAGGACATTAAAGAAATTTGCAGCGCATCAGTGCCATTGGCGCATGGAATCACATGTTTTACGCCTAAATAATCTTGAAGCTCATTTTTAAAAGCCGAAACCTCTGGCCCATTTATAAACTGGGCTTTAGACATGATATCCTCTATTAGAGGTAGTACGGCTGGTTTGATTTTTTCGTATTGAGAAACCAAATCAACCATTTGAATTTTCTTCATCTCTGCGATTAACAGCCACAAATATAAACAATTCAAGATGAAACATAAAGGCATTAAAGCCGTTGTTTGATTAAAAAAAAAGAAAACTTAAGATTAGGAGAAGCTCGTTTTCCAAAAGAAAAAAATAGAACGTATTTTTGTATTCCATGAAACACATCATAATCTGCAGCTTTTTCATCGCTTTCACTCATCAAGTTTTTGCACAAAATCAAAAATCAGACAGCGCAGTTTCTAGGGTATGGATTGGATTTGAATATGGCGCAAATGGCACCACAGAGGACCTTGCCGACCGTTATGGGTTTTTAAATCATGTAGGCTTGATGACTGGGTTCAAGACAAAAAAAAACTACTTCTTTGGTCTGAATTCATACTTTTTATTTGGAAACGATGTTAGACTAACAGGAGTTTTTGACCATTTGACTGATGCGTATGGAAACATTACGGATATCAATGGAGACATTGCAGCCCTGGTGGTTTTTCCACGCGGGTTTAGTTCAAATCTAACCATAGGAAAAATACTCCCCATATTCAATGTGAATAATAATTCAGGCCTTTTTATTCATGGTGGGGTTGGTTTTCTTCTGCATAAAATGAAAATAGAAACCAACGAGCAGGTAGTTCCCCAGCTTGAGTTGGACTATAAAAAAGGATATGACAGACTGACCACAGGTATTAATTTTCATCAATTTCTAGGATATAATTTCATGGCTTCAGCAAGTGGTTATCATTTTTACGGGGGGTTCTATGCACAGCAAGGGCTGACAAAAAACAGGCGAGATTTATTTTATGACCGCCCCAACGAAGAAGTATCTAAAGTTACAAGACTAGATATTCAAATGGGCCTCAAGCTTGGATGGGTAATTCCAATTTACAAGCGACAGCCGAAAGAATTTTACTTTGACTAATGGGTATACTCTACCAAATAGGAATTCATTTTTTCATTCTTTCTCTAAGAATTGCGTCAATATTTAACCTCAAAATACGCGCAGGCTTGGAGGGTCGAAAGAATTGGATTTCCATATTAGAAGATATCCCACAAAACGCTCAGGTCATTTGGTTTCATTGTGCCTCACTTGGAGAATTTGACCAAGGTTTACCTGTAATGCATACAATCAAAAAAAATACACCAAATGCTTTTATTCTTGTCACCTTCTTTTCTCCTTCGGGTATGCAGCATTTTGAGAAAAGAACGCATCCTGTAGACAAGGCACTTTACTTACCTTTTGATACAAAATTAAACGCCCATATATTTATAAACAAAGCGAAACCAAAGCTTGCGGTTTTTGTGAAATATGAATTCTGGCCAAACTTCATCCTAGAATGCCAAGCATCAAAGACCAAACTTGTATCTATTTCGACACTATTGCGCAAAAACCAAATTTATTTCAAAAGATATGGAGGCTTTTTTTCGCGTATTTTAAAAAATATAGACTACTTTTTCGTTCAAAATGAGGAGACCAAAACTTTACTCGAATCTATCGGAATTAAGGACATAACCTTGTCAGGAGACACAAGATACGACAGAGTCTTACAGCATAAAGAAGCTACGACGGAAACCGATTCCATTTTGTCAAATTTCTCTGCTAAGAGACCAGTTTTAATCGCAGGAAGCTCCTGGGAGTCAGAAGAAAAAATCATTAAACATTTCTTGGCATCCAATCCCGAAACCAAAGTCATTATTGCCCCGCACAATATCAAAAGAGCAAATATTGAGCGTATAGAAACTTTATTAGAACAACCCGCTGTTCGGTATACAGAATTCAAGGATCAGCATGACGAACGTGTCCTTATTTTGGATACTATTGGACACCTTTCATCTGCCTATCAATATGCCGATTATGCCTTGATTGGAGGAGGGTTCTCAGGAAGTCTGCATAATATTTTAGAGGCGGCAGCTTTCGGACTCCCTGTATTTTTTGGACCACATCATGAGAAGTTTCCCGAGGCGAAAAGTTTCATGGACGCGGGAATTGGATTTGTCGTTGAAAATGCACAACAACTTTCTATAAAAATAAATGCACTTAGCAATCAAAAGGAAATCAAACAAAAAATTGAAGCCTTTATGGAAAGTCAAGCTGGCGCCACGAACAAAATTGTGAATCATGCATTTATTAAAGACATACTGAAATAGACATGAAAGCGCTGATTATTATTTCTCATCCTGATAAAAACTCATTTTGCTACAACGGAATATTCAAAGAGATACAGAAGAACCTTGAGCATCATGCGGAAGTGAAAGTAGCTGATTTATACCATGAAAGCTATCTCAGACCTAGAACCAAACTCATACAAAAATTTAAAGATTGGATCACTTGGTCTACCCATATTTATATTATTTCTCCGGTTTGGTGGTTCAGGTGCACACCGCGATTAGAGGTGTTTTTCGATGAAGTGTTTACGCCAGGATTTGCTTATGACTTTAAACCGCTAACAAAAACCTATGGAGTACCAGTTCCAAGATTGAAAGATAAAAAATTAAGGACCTATATTACCCACGGAGCACCGGCATTGCCGGTTATTACCGTTTATTTAAATTCGGTTAAATTGAGACTTGTAATGGGTGTATACACCTTTGTTTTTGGCTGGAAACCATCGCTATTCACCAAAACAAAACAGTTTTGGTCCGTACCTTTCGCTACAGATGAAAAAAGAAAAAAATATCTTCAGCGTGTAAAGAGAGATGTATTACGGGATATAAAATGATATTTCGTTTACGAAATGACCGCGAATTAATAAGCCCTTTCGTTCCGGTTTTCTTTCCAGTTTATAAAAGCCTTGTTTACAACCTTATTCCCACCTGGCGTTGGATAGTTACCCGTAAAATACCAATCCCCAGTGTTATTTGGACACGCTTTGTGCAAGTTCTCAATCGATTGGAATACAATCTCAACGGGTGCTTTCATGTCTTTTGGCGTCAACAATTCAGATATTTTCGCAGATATTTCTTCAGGTTTAAAAGGCGAATAGATGTCCTTTACAAAATTGACGACCTCTTCTTTTGGAAGGTCCATTTGGCCTAGGCAATTTGTATAAACATTCTCAATGGTGTTTTCCATGCCGCGTTCTCTTAATAAAGCAATCGCCGCATTAAACGCGATAAAATCACCAAGCTTAGCCATATCAATACCATAACAATCAGGGTAACGGATTTGAGGTGCTGAAGAAACAATGACAATCTTTTTAGGTTTCAAGCGATCCAAAATCTTGAAGATACTTTTGCGAAGGGTGGTTCCACGAACAATACTGTCGTCAATGACCACAAGATTATCTTCGTTGGCACGAATACCACCATAAGTAATATCATAAATGTGAGAAACCAAATCATCCCGTGAATCATCTTGCGTAATAAAAGTTCTGAGCTTAGCGTCTTTAATTGCAATTTTCTCGATACGCGCACGCTGACGAATAATATTTTGAATCTCTTCCTGTGTTGGATTCGAGCCTAAAGCTTGAATTTGTGCGATTTTCTTTTCATTCAGATGTTGGTCAAGTCCTTTTATCAATCCGTAAAATGAAATTTCTGCCGTATTTGGAATAAATGAGAATACCGTGTTGTCTAAATCGTGATTGATTGTTCCTAAAACCGGAGGCACTATCAGCTTGCCCAAAGCTTTTCTTTCTGTGTAGATATCTTTATCCGAACCTCTTGAAAAATAAATACGCTCGAAAGAACATTTTCTTAGCTCATTTGGTTCGTTGATTAATGTTTCTTTAACCGAACCATCTTTTTTGATAATTAAGGCATGACCAGGAGTCAATTCATTAACTTCTTCTACATGAATATCAAACGCTGTCTGTATTGCAGGGCGTTCGGAAGCCACCACACATACCTCATCATTTTCAAACCAGAAAGCGGGGCGAATTCCCGAAGGATCTCTTAATACAAAAGCATCACCATGACCTAATAAACCTGCCATTGTATAACCACCATCCCAGTCTTCACTTGCTTTTTTTAGGATTTTTTCAATTCCTATTTCATTTGAAATTTTTGCATATACCTCTTTATTCGATAGTCCTTCTGCCTTAAATTTATTGAAAAGCTCGTCATTTTCAACGTCTAAAAAATGACCTATTTTCTCAAGAACGGTTACCGTATCTGATTTCTCTTTAGGATGCTGTCCAACCTTCAAAAGAACATCAAACAACTCATCTACATTTGTCAGGTTAAAATTACCTGCTACAACAAGATTTCTAGTAATCCAATTATTTTGCCTTAGAAATGGGTGGCAGCTTTCTTTTGAATTTCTACCAAAGGTTCCATAACGAAGATGGCCCAGAAACAATTCACCTGTAAATCCTGCATTTCTCTTTAAAAAGTCCACATCCTGAATAGAATCCGGATTGGCATCATAAAGGGCTTTAAATTTTGAATTTATTTGGTCAAATATATCTTGAATAGGTGATTTTTGAACCGACCGTACTCTAGAAATGTACCTTTCTCCCTGCTTCATTCCAAGCTTAATATTTGCAGCACCAGCACCATCTTGGCCGCGGTTGTGCTGTTTTTCCATCAGCAGGTGGAGTTTGTTCACACCATAAAAGGCAGAACCGTAGTTATCAATGTAATACTGAATTGGTTTTTTTAAACGAATAAGGGCGATACCACATTCGTGCTGGATTGAATCACTCATTGCTTTTGACTAGGTGGCGAAGGTAAACATTTTTAATCGGAAAGAAATGAAAAAAAACTACAGGTGTGCGCCAGGCTGACAACATTTAGGTAATTCATTCATAGCCTTCTCATTTGCCTTCACCTCTCCCGCTGAATAACCTAGTTTAGCAACTATATTTTTAATCGTTAATTCAGTATGAACCTTTGTTTTATACTTAACCGTAAGGAACATATTGTCCATATTCAGCTCGGCAAATTGAATACCATGCTCATAGTTCATGGCTCTCTCAATCGTTTCTTTACACATTCCGCATTGCGCAGAGGTATGAAATTCTATCGTATTGGATTTTTGAGCATTCATTTTGTTTGAAAATGTACACAACGTCATCATGAGGATGAATACTAAAATGGATTTTACTTTACTCGTCATTTTCTTCTTTTGGTTTAGGTATTGCAAATCGGATACCAAAATACACATTATAGCCAATAATTGGTCCCCAAACCCGAGTCGCATCAAAATTTGGGCCGAATGGATTTTCAGGTTCAACAATTGGATTTTGCTGCGTGTAGTTGGTTAAATTTTCACCTCCGATGTATAGGTCCCACTTCTTCAGCTTGTAGGTTATCTGTGCATTGAGACGCGGAAAAACGGTACTAAAACCATCGTTTGATTGAGAACTAGAAGCTAATCTAGATCTACCAAAAACAGACAAGGTCAGGTCATAATCCCATCGTTTATTTCTTGTCGTGTAGGCCAAATTCAAGAAACCTCTGTGCTTTGGAATCATCACTTTAGCTTGCAGCGAATCTCCAAAAAGTGAACGAACATCCAAATATTTATATGCTCCTCGAACAACAAACCTTTTTATAGGTTCAATTGAAAGCTCCGCCTGAAAACTATTGGAAACAGATTGATTTTCAAGATTGAAAAACCTTACTTGATTATTTTCTCTGTCAACCACCAATTGATTTTCAAACCAAGTTCTATAGAAATCTAAGGTTAATGTCGCTGGACTATGTTCCATTTCGAACTCCTGAAATAAAGATCCTCCGATATTCCATGAAACTTCCGGGCGAATCGTCTCCGGGGCTATCCATGTAAAAGAATTGGCAAGTAAGGATACATTATCAATAATATAGTTTGGAATTCTCCAACCTTTGCCTCCCGTAAACCGAAGATCTGTTCGCTCTGTGAGCTTATATTTTAGATGTGCTCTGGGAATGACTTGTTGTCCAAAAAGCAAATGATAATCATATCTCGCTCCTACAACAGAGGTTAATCTCGAACCCGTATGTGTATACTCAAAAAATGCTCCTGGCACGTGTTCAATTCTATTGCTAGAAAGACTATCTGAAGCAGCCTGAAATATGTCGATGTAATTATAGCTCAGCCCTGTTTTAATTTTGTGGTCTGAATTCATGATGATATCATCATAAATAACGTTGATGTACGCCCTTTTCTCTTCTCCTGCAAAAAATCGATTTCCAAAATTACCATCAATCATTTCGTATTTCCATTTGGTAATAATCCCTAAAGATTGCGAAGGGTGTTTACCGAAAAATCCTGTCTTTGAAAAAACATCAATATGATTACTATTGATTTGCAAACCAAACTTTGAAGGGTCAGTATCCCAATCCGTATTCCATCCAAAAGAATTAGGCTCCTCAACGTAACCTATTTGGCCTCCCAGTTTCGTATCCAGATGAATGTTCACTCCCAGCTTGGCTTCCATTTTTTCACCCTCGTAATCCAACCTACTCAAAAATGCAGCATAAGAGCCCAAAGGTATATCCATGAATTCATCTGAATTTTCATCTAATTGCCCCCATTGAGAACTGAGATAACCAAAAAATCCGGCCGACCATTTCTCATTTAGCTCAACTCCTGACATCAAATTAATTTCGGATTTGCCCATTCGGTTTTGATAGGCATTAAAATAAAACCGATCCATCGTCTCTGGCTTTGCTATTTCCAAATTGATCAACCCTGCCATGCTTTCATAACCGTTCACGACATTTCCAGCGCCTTTGGTAATTTGAATGGATTCAATCCAAGAGCCGGGTATTGTTTCCAATCCAAAAGAACTTTCAATACCGCGTAAAAACGGCATATTCTCAAGCTGAATTTGGGTATAAATCCCCTCGAGCCCCATCATTCGTATTTTCTTTGCGCCCGAAACTGCATCAGTCATATTCACATCCACAGATGCATTGGTCTCGAATGACTCTCCTAAATTGCAGCAAGCCGCTTTTCGCAATTCACTCGAGGTAAGTTCCTCTACATGAAGCACTTTTAAGCGAGATATGGAAGAGGTGTTTTTGCGATAACCAACAATGACCTCGGGCAGCAGTTGTTCAGAAAATAAAACAATGTTAAATGCCGTAAATCTGTCATTCTTAGTTACAGGAATAGTGTCTGAAAAATAACCTCTTGCACTAATGATCAGTGTATCTGGAAGCATCCTTGGCAATATCAATTCAAACTGTCCATCTTTGTCTGTAATAGCCCCATCGTTTGAGCTTATAAGTTTAACTTTCGCGCCGTAAAGTGGTTTTAATTGCTTACCATTTTGACCTTGAATCAATCCTGTAACTTGGGAAAATGTCAAGATGGGAAGAAAAAGAAAGAGATAAAATATTTTCATAGAAATTTAAAGCGTGAATTTATATCCCACGCCCCGAATTGAATGGAAATAAATCGGAGATTTGGGGTTCGACTCAAATATTTTACGAAAAGTCAATATGTAATTGTCAATCGTTCTGGACGTAGGAAAATTTTCCTTCCCCCACAGTTTATCCAGGATCTCGTCTCTCGAGACAACTGAGCCTTCTGATTCTCGAAAAAGTTTAAGCAATTCTATTTCTCTTTTCGAAAAAACATGTTTTTCACCTGTTGTTAAATCTAACAACTCATAACTGGAGAAGTCAACTGATTTCGAGCCAATAATGAAGGCTTCATCTCCATCTGACATCGAACTTTCCGATGGCAATAGATTTTGAATTCTCAATATGAGCTCCTCTAAATCAAAAGGCTTCGGAAGGTAATCATTTGCGCCCAAACGTAGACCATGAATGCGGTCCGCAGCAATTCCTTTTGCTGAAAGAAATAAAATTGGAACCTGACTAAAACGCCTAATTTCCTTACACACATCGAAGCCACTATTTTCTGGAAGCATGACATCTAAAACAACCAAGTCGCTTTTAATAATTTTCTGAACATTTGAAATTGCTTTTCGTCCATTTTTATATACTTCAACCTGATAACCTTCAAGTTCAAGATTGAATTTTATCAATTCAACAAGGCTTTCTTCATCCTCAATAAGGCAAATTTTAATCATTTTTAAAATTGATTTACAAAACTTATATTTGTTCGGTAAAATTAACAAAACTATTTCGAGAAAAGGAAATCCTAAACAATCGACGTCTAAACCAAAAACAAACCTATGAAAAACTTTTTTACACTTTTTTTATGTGCATTAGTCACACTCAACCTAA
>MDSY01044296.1_pt1 | contig 16864 bp, 19 predicted proteins | sample 811131 | NCBI WGS metagenome assembly MDSY01 (sample SAMN05326643, study PRJNA326480) | marine metagenome | isolation source: seawater | place: Atlantic Ocean: South West | collected 2010
AGCCTTTATCGAGTAGTGTCAAATATATGAAACATTTATGGCCTGTTAGTCAGTTTGGATGCTTAGAGCCATTGATAAGCTTATTTATCGCATGCCAAACACTTTGGCTTCGTTTTGTTATTTTCTTGCCTGACTGATCTTGCGCAGCTGATTAAACGCCCGCTGCTCATAGCGCATTAATTTTCGATGCGCCTCAAACTTCTCAAACAGCAAGCCCGAAAGATCATTATCCTTCTGCACCTGCTTAAATAATAACGCCGCCACCCTAGCCCGCTCAGTAGGCGTCACCCTTGCCGCAGGATCACCAAACTCACGCAATAAGCTTGTTAGCCCCTCAAGTGACATATCAGCGAGACGCTCCTCATTTAACCTGTCTTTATAGGCGCTGTGCTTTGCCTCAGTCACCTGACGCGCAGCCAACAGCGCCTCAATAATCTCCTGTGATTGCGCATCAGAATAACCAAGGGCAGTTAAGTCTTGCTGATAGGATTCAAGTTCGGGGAAATGATCTAACAAGGGAGGATTTTGAGAGGAATTTGGGGATTGAGCACCTAGGCCGTGCTTGAGTGCGTTCTTAGATGAGCGAAGCTTGCCCGCCCTAGTTTGCGGGCCAGAGGATTTTTGCGCATTCGCCCTATTGGCGACTAACTTCTCGACGCTGATCTTCAATAGTCTTCTCGATACCCTGCTCTAGCTGCCTGATCTCAAGGTCCATCTTCTTAAGTAGCTGCGGTGCGAACCGGACCGATTCATAGCACTGCATCAACAGGCGCATATTCTTTAACTGCCGCTCAATTAACCGATCAATCACCTCAAGCTCCTTGACCGACCGTCTAATTGTATCCGCCCTAAGCGATGCCATGTTATGACCCTTTGATCGCATCGCACTATCCAAGAACGCTTGATCATCACGATCTAATACCTGACCCGACCAAGAACTTAAGAGGCAGTCAAAAAAACGAAGCGCCTTTTCCTCTGGATCAATGCCTATATCAGTCCGGCTCTTAACCAGCATTGCCATCTTCATAACAATCAGGTGGTCCTTGTCCTTCTGATAGGTTTTGACCCACCACATCGCATCCGCCATCTGGCGCACCAACTCACCCAACACACCCTCGGGCAAGTCATAGCTAGCCAGGATTTGATCTACATGGTCTTTGTACTCAGGAAGGTTGCTGTAGCTAGCAGATTGAGGGAGTTTGATTTCTTTATTATCTGCCATGGAGATACCCCCTACCCCTTAAGATTAAGGGTAACGCCGGGATTGACCAGAGGATCGCCGGTGAATTGAATGCCGGCATTTTCCATTGCGGACTGAATACTCAACATAGTTGAAGTATTACCAGTAGGAATTCCCGTCTGCATCTCATACCGACGAATGGTTGCAGGGCCAACTCCACTTGCCTTTGCGAGATCCGCTGCACTCCAATTTAACATTGAACGACCAGCTTTTATTTGACGAACAGAAATCATTTATATATCATTATTGATGTATTTTACATCGTTTATGTGGCTTTATTTACTTAAGAGAAGAATAACATGATTGACGATATATTCACCAAATTTGATGGCGCCTTTGCTAAAAATACCATCAGGGCCTACAGATCAGACTTTGCTCAGTACCAAAACTGGTGCCTACAAAATAAACAAGAACCAATCCCTGCTACCGCAGAGACTATGGCAATGTACGTTGATTATTTAAGCGAGAACAACAAAAGCGCCACCATCCGCAGGCGAATCAATAGCCTAGGCACGGTACTAAAACTTTCCAAAAATCACGACCCTACTAAACAACCAGAAGTGATACTCGCCCTAAAGCGCATGCACCGCAAAATTGGTCGAGCCCAAGAACAGGCTACACCGCTTACCAAAACACTACTAAACCAACTACTTAATAACTGTGATAAAAGTGTTATGGGTATCAGAAACCAAGTTCTACTAAGACTAGGCTACGAAACCATGCGCCGAAGATCAGAACTCTGCGCCTTTGAGTTTGAAGATGTAGATTGTGCACCCAATGGCAAACCTATAATAAAGCTTAACTTCTCCAAGACCGACCAATATGGAACGGGGAAAGTACTACCTATCAGCGAAGAGTTGCTTAACTTATTGGGAAAATGGAAGGAAATTGTTGGCGATGAAGGCTATATCCTAAGATCCATTAACAAACACGGACATATAGGGGATAGCCTAAACCCAGCGAGTATTAGCACCATCTTAAAGACACTACAGGAGGGATTAAAATCTGAATCAAACCAACAACCACTCAGCGGTCATTCATTCAGGGTGGGTGCGGCACTAGATCTTTTAGAGCAAGGTGAACCACTTGAAAAGATAATGCTTAGAGGGGGATGGCAGACGGATTCGACTGCTATGAAGTATCTAAGGAACTGGGTCTTCTGATCGGCCTATTCTGTTTCGAAAGTTCGCTTATCTGAATTATCTTCCAGGAACTCGTAACGAAGAGTCCTAGCCAAGCCCTCTTCCAAACTTACTGGTGGAACGAAACCAGTTTCACTCACCGATGATGCAAATTGCGTTGTGCCCATAAATTTCTTAACCCGAATACTGCTAACAGGAAGAGTTTTACCCATTACTTTAGAAACAAAATCAGCAAAGTATCCAATGGCCATTCCTAAAAATGCAGGCAACCGCAAACCAACATTGTTTTTACCAAATAGTGTTTTTCTTGCCTCAGAAACTAATGTGTTCATATCAAAATCTGGTTTATCGATATAGTTATAGATATGTAAACCTGGCTTGAATGACAAACTGTATTCCAAAAATGCCGCCACATTTTCGACGTAAGCCATGGATTTTCTATTTTTTCCATTACCAAACATCACAAACCTTCCGGAAGCAATTTGCTTTAACAGGTTGAAGACATTACCCCTGTTGCCCTCACCGAATATAACTGTGGGCCGAACAATAACGAGTGTACGATTTTCTGGATCCTCAGCCTGCCAATCTTTATAAACCTGTTCCGCTAGGTATTTAGTCCGACCATAATCATTAAAATAATTAGGCTTACCTGATTCATCTGTACTTGCCGGAGCGAAACCATAAATCGCAACAGAGCTGGTGAAAATAATTTTATTTATACCGTGCTTACGAGCTGCCTCACAAACATTCACAGAGCCTTGAACATTCACATCATCATAACGACTTAGTGGACGTATATCGTCGCGATGAACAGCTGCAAGATTAACAATACAATCAGAGCCATTAATGTGATCAAGCGAATCTAAATCTTCAATATCAAGCTTTATAGTTTTCTCAGAACTATCATTTATATCACCAACAAAATGTTTTTTGTTCTTTTCATCGAGATAGGATACCAGCCGACTGCCGACAAAGCCTGCTCCTCCAATGATAAAAGTTCCGTTATCTTTATTCACTTTTTTAACACTCCTACAATTGTTTTTTCTTTAGTAACCAGTAGAGTCGTTACTTTAAGATTATCCATCAAAATTAATGCATCCTCCATTCTTGTTCCAACAGCGACTGCTGCAGGCTCAAGGGTCATAATATCTTTAGCGCTTTTATTAAATATAGATTCACCATGTGTTTCGATGGCTCTTCGAAGATCACCATCAGTAACAATACCAACTTCATTTCCATTAACAATACATATTCCGAGGGCACCTTGACTAATAGTCTGGATCAAATCCAATATACCAGCATCATCATTTATAAATGGTAAGTTCTCTTTCACCATTTCATTCTCCACACGCGAGAGCAACCTTCTTCCAAGTGAGCCCCCGGGATGGAATCTTGCGAAATTTTCGGGTTGAAAATTTCTAACTTTCATCAAGGTAACTGCTAGCGCATCACCCATTGCTAGTGTAGCTGTCGTTGATGCCGTTGGAGCCAACTGAAGTGGACATGCTTCTTTTTCTACTGCAATGTTTAAATGAAACTTCGAGGATATTGCTAGTGTCGAATCTGGATTACCTGTCATTGATATTAAAATATTTTTATTATCCATTAGAAATGGTATTAACTTAATAACCTCGTCAGTTTCGCCTGAATTAGATAAAGCAAGAAAAACATCTTCAGGAGTCACCATACCTAAATCACCATGGTAAGCTTCACCAGGGTGCATAAAAAAACAAGGGGTGCCAGTGCTAGCTAAAGTTGCTGCAATTTTCTTACCAATTATTCCTGATTTACCCATACCACAAATGATCAAGCGACCCTTGGAACCTAAAATAGAATCTATAGCCCCAGAGAAATCATCGTCTAGTTTATCGGATAAATGTAAAACAGCATTAGATTCTATTTCAAAAACTTCTCTTGCAATCTCAAGATACGACATAAATCTTATCCATTATCTCTTTTGTTTAAAATTTTTTTCACTCGCTCAACGTCATCCGCGGTATCAACGCCCCCATCTAATGCTACTGGCCATGACATCATACTTATAGAATAACCAAGCCAAACAGCGCGTAACTGTTCTAGCTTTTCTAATTTTTCAATGTCGCACTGTGGTGTTGATGCCAACTTTTTAAGAACACTCCCTCGGTATGCATAGATACCAATATGTCGATTGTAATGTTCGACGGGCCATTCAGTTGGAGTAAGGTCTCTATAAAATGGAATCGGCGAACGAGAAAACGTAATTGCATTCCCACTATTATTAACTAAAACTTTTACCACATTTGGATCGTTGATATTTTCAACAGAATCAATTGGAGCCATCACGCTAGCCACTTCTAGCACTTCATTGTTAGAGCAAAATATGGCGAAGGAGTTTAGTAATTCAGTTTCAATTAAAGGTTCATCGCCTTGAACATTTATGATAACCGTATCATCTGGCCACTCAAGTTGTTTTGCAACCTCCGCTATTCGGTCCGAGCCACTTTCATGCTTTGATGAAGTTATTAGGGCGCTGTAACCAAAATTTTCAACCGTATTCTTAATTCGATTATCATCAGTCGCAATCCAAATCTCGATTGATGGCAATACACTTTGAACGCGATCTGCAACGTGAATTACCATTGGTTTGCCACATAGATCAATTAAGGGCTTACCCGGCAATCTACTTGAGTTATAACGTGCAGGTATTACTACTTTCAATTTCTTACTGTGTAATGTCATCAAACAACTCTGTATACATTTCACTTAATGACAAACCAGTATTAGAAAGAATAAATTCTGCTGTCTCTCTTGCTACGCCATCTCCGCCTTTGGACTTTGTTATATGATTCGCGCAATCAATCACTAACTGATGTGCATCAGAGGGAGCAATACCAAGTACCACCTTTTTCATGATGGGAATATCAATAATATCATCGCCAACAAACGCAATTTGACTGGGATTAAGACTTGAAGATTCCATTATTTCATTTAATGCATTTAATTTGTCGTTACATCCGGTGATTGCAAAGTCAAAATTTAACTGCCTGATTCTAAAGTCCAATGCCTTACTTGCTTTTCCAGATATAACGCCAACCATAATTTTATGCTTTTTTAGTAACGCAACCGCAACACCATCCCTAGCGTTAAAAGACTTACAGATTTCCCCATCAGAGCCAATAAAAAGGGAACCATCAGTTAGAACACCGTCAACATCAAATAGTACCAACCGAATTTGATCAGTATTGATCATTATGCAATTTCTAATTTAGGTAATGATTTGACGGTGTCATCAATAGCTTTGACCTGCTCAAGAAAGGGCTTAAGCTGATGCAGTGGTAATGCGCTAGGGCCATCACAACGTGCTTTGTTTGGATCAGGGTGTGCTTCTAAGAATAACCCTGCCAAGCCTGTCGCCATGCCTGCTCTAGCAAGCTCAACAAGTTGATTTCTTCGCCCCCCTGAAGCCGCACCCATCGGATCTCGACACTGTAAGCTGTGTGTTACATCGAAAATTATAGGCGCGTTATTGGTTGCATCCTTCATTACCTGAAAACCAAGCATATCGACTACCAAGTTATCGTAACCAAAGTTACTGCCGCGCTCACATAAGATCACATTGGGATTTCCAGCTTCGATGCATTTATCAACAATATTCTTCATTTGTCCAGGGCTCATGAATTGAGGCTTTTTAATATTTATTGGCCTGCTTGCTCTTGCAATTTCAACGACTAAGTCAGTTTGTCTTGCCAAAAAGGCAGGAATTTGTAATACATCTACAATTTCGGCGACAGGTGCTACCTGATTAATTTCATGAACATCAGTTATTATTGGAACACCAAATTCTTTTTTTACAGCAGAAAATATCTCTAAACCCCGCTCGAGACCTACACCTCTGTATGAGTTTATAGATGATCTGTTCGCTTTATCAAAGGAAGCTTTGAATACATAATCAATATTCAAATCAAGACAAACTTTCGCGAAATGAGCTGCTAAAAAAAGCGTGGAATCTAAATCTTCCAGAACATTCAAACCGCCAAACAATATGAATGGTTGGTTATTACCTAAAACAACATTACCTATCTTTATATTCATAAATTTCCTATCGATATCAGACATAAGTTAGAAAGTTAGAAAGTTAAAAAGTTAAAAAAATAAATACAAATCTTAGAAGATCCAATAATTAATATTTTAGTATTTGTGAGTACAGAAACATTTACCAAAATTTACGAATAATCAAATAACAAAATTTAACTATTGATCTTGGAAGTAACCGCAATGAACCTCTAAAAAAAACAAGTGCAAAAAAAACATGCCACTTTATAAATTTTATTCTCACCAATTTAGAAAAATATTTAAATTCATATAGTGCGTATTTAGCGCCCTGTCTTCTAGATAACTGTGGTTCACCACCACGCATTAAAACTAAATTTTGTTGTATGTTATGGAAACTACAGCCACCTTGAATACATCTAACCCAAAGGAAATAATCCTCAAAAAAAGGCATATCTTGGTAGCCATTAACACTAAGAATTTTTGATTTTTTGAACATAACAGAGGGATGATTAATTGGATTTCGAAACCTTGCCATTCTGACGATTTCCGAATGCAGCATTGGTAATGCTCTTATGCCAGATATTTCATTAGGGTCATAAGAAAATTCTGCAATGTTGGTTCCACACACATCCAAACTTGGATTATCCGCAAAAGCATTGATTTGATGCCTAAAACGGTCACCATGAGATATATCATCACTATCCATGCGGGCTATCAAATCATATTTACAATTAGCCAGACCAATATTCAAGGCTTTTCCCAAGCCTAAATTTTCTTTTAGCCGAACGACATCAAAAAGATTCTGACTCTTAGCAATCCATGTATCTATTATAGCTGTTAATTCAAAGCCTATTGGACCATCTACAACAATTACAATTTGTTTAGGTTTCAAACTTTGCTGTAAAAAAATACTGTTTATAGCTTCGTCAAAAAAAATTGCTGAATCATTCTTATAAACTGGAATAAGTACTGAAAAAGAAAGTTCTTGTTTAGACATAATTTTTAGCCGAGTCCGAGAATTGCTCTCTGTTCTGGATCTTAATGGTTTTATTTTCTTTGCGAGTTGGGTCGATTTTCGTAATCAAGGCACCTACACCAAGAAAAGCAATTTCCGCAATATTGAAGTTAAACAACCCAAAACTGATCAGAAAAGTCAGACCTAACAATAATGACGGTGATTTATTTTTAAAATAACACAAAATTATTAATAGTACTGTGAACATGGACCCAATAACACCATACGCTAGGAACCACTCTAAGAAAATATTATGGAGACTTCCGTGCCCTGCTTCATTTTCTAGTGATCCTTGCCAAAATCCGGGGCCACTTCCAAAAAACATATTAATTTCATATGAAAAAATGTGCTGAATAATTATATTACGCCCTCTTAAAAGCTCAGGAAAATATGTATAAGCCAAATAATAAAAAATGAAGCTGCAAATAATTACTCCACTTAAAACAAAAGCGCGATAGGCTTCCTTTTTAGCAAAGATATAAATTAATAAAAAAACTACAGCACTTCTTGAAAACAAAACTAAAAATGGAATGAAACATATAATTACTGTAAATAATCTTTGATTTTTCATATAGAACGATAACATTATCCATAGAAAAAAAGGAAGGAATAATGTTATCCCTGTGAAGATTTTCTGTGCAGCCTTAGCATCACCAAAAATCCACTGAAATTTTATTGCACTGTTGACAATGTATGCATCTATACCTTTGTCTAAAAAAAATAGTAAGTTTAACTGTTTCAGAAAGTCTAAATACAAATTAGGATTATCAATTACGGATACAATCATAAGCGAAAAAAAAGTAATGCAAATGGTTTTTAGATATTTGTGAATTAATTGACCGTCCAAACTAAAGTCTTTATAAAATAGTACGAGGAAAAAGGATATTGCTAGCGCACTTTTTACAGAATAGAAACTTAACCCCATCAACGTAAGGGCTCCTAACCAAAAATAAATTAAAAATAAGACAAGCGTTTTGATTATTAACATTTTCCCTAGTGATGCAATTAATAATGATAATGTCAAAACTGGTATTGTTGATACAAACGGAAAATTCCAAATATTATCTATAGGTGAAGCTAAGTATGATACAAGCGTAATTCCTGAAAGATGGTTTCTCACCGAATCAATTTTCAACATTCAATTTCCTTTTTCTAAGAATGAAGGATATAACAGCTATATAGCAAAAACTCATACCAGCAAGAAACATAAAAATTTGATCAAATTCATTCAAATTAAAATATAAAATAATCAGCAGTGACATAACAATTAAAAATTTTAAAAACCATGTCAGTAAAAATAAGTTATTTATTTCTGCTAACACATTTGACAATACCCTACCTATATCAAGCAAAGAACAAACCATAACGATCAATATTAATGATATGTTTTGTGGTATCAAACGTTCTAAAAAGAAGAATTGGACTAGCAACCCAACAAATGTGACCATAATAACTAAGTGAAAAATTCTTTTTAACCCTTTATCTTGCAATATTTTTTCACCGATAAGTGGCCCAAGGAGAAACATTGGCAAATTACACGTATCACGCACCGCTTGAAATTGACCAAATACTGCACTAGATGGGAGAATCACTAACATTATGGTTCGCTCTAAGAATCTAGAGGCATTATTTGAAACTGACGAAATAAAAAACTTTATATTGAGGGAAGTGGTGTAAATGCGGGCTAAAGCACTTAAATTTGAATACTTATTTTTCACGAAATACATGTACACAATAAAATTGGTAAGACCAAACACTATCATCCCTAATTTACTGTAATTGTGGCCAAAAATACTCCCTAAAAAACACAGCCAAAATATAGTTTTTTGAAATCGAATTAAGATATTCAAAGACCTTCTACATCCTGCGGCTAACAAACTTAATGTAGGATATAAAAATGCAAAAAAACCTATCTCTGTATTATCTAAGTCCGTTGAAATTGTAATAATGGCTACAAAAACAATTGCTATTATTGTTAAATATAGTAGAACAGTTACGCAAAAATCTTCTTTAAGATTTTCAAGAAGTACAACCTGACCACTTCCAAAACTAACTAATGACCCGAACAATACTGCTAGTGCAAATATATATGATAGTTCCCCATACAAAACATAATTCAAACTTGCGAAATACAGCAAAGCAAACCGTGCTATTCCTTCAACCAATAAAAAAGCATAAGCTATAAACATAAATAAGCCTAGTAAAGTCCATTAGTAAAGTGATGTGCTTTCTTTATAATGTCGATATATTCCATTCTGCTTTTCTGGATCACTAACTCACTACTTTCGAAATAATGTTTTAGTGAATTAAAAACACCTGAGTTATTTTTATAAAACGCATTACCTAAAACTATTATTGGCTTATTTGTGACAAGAGACTCAAAGCCAACCGTACTATTGTAAGTGCACACAATATGACTTTTATCTAACAATTCTCTTGAAGATCCTTCCACTTCAATTAACGAGCCTTTTTTATAAAAAAGCCATGCCATTTTGAGATTTAATGCCAGGGGGTGCGGTCTATAAATGATATCGTAATTATATTTTTTTGCATCTTGCATAAGTTGCTTTATATTTTTAACTCTATCATTGTAAAGCTCATCTAATAAAAGTGAGCTATCCCTTGGGTCTTGGTCAAAAAATGCTAATATCTTTTTCTTTTGGATGTTATTTTTCAAGCTTGATAACTTTATTAACAGTCTTAATACCAATGGGCCATAAAACTTTAAAGAACGTCTTTTTACCTCTCTAACTAGAGGTCTCGGCCTAAGTTTATTAAAATTAAGCTCAAAATATAGAGTCAAATTTAGGAAGCGAATAGTTTTTCTTTTTTTTCTTTTCCAAGCCTCACTGAAATATTTATTTTCAATACCATATGTATCTTTTTTGATGTCACCTAGTTCTAAAAAGTACGCTGGGAAGTGCTTGGTGAAAGCATTTGCTATTACCAGAGAATTTGGTCGAAAATAACCAAGTTCAAATATAATCGCTGGAATTTTAATGATATTAATTAAGTATTGCTCGATAAACTCACAGGAATTCCATGTTAATAAACAGCAGTCTAATTTTGTGATATTTTCTGACTGAAAAAGATACTTATCTGGCAAAAATTTAACTCTATCTCCTCTAAGCTTTTCTAAGTAAGTGAAATCGTCATCGTTAAGATGATCTCTTGAAATTTTTAATCTAATTATGCGTGTAACTGCTTTTCTTCTTTGTTTTAGCAATTTGGCAAGAATAAGCTCTGAATAACTATTTGTTAATATAATTATTTCATTGTCCAAAGACTTTGCTAATTCAAAGATAAATGGTATGTATATTTGAGAAATAATAAATTTTTTTGTTAGCATTCTATTTCCGTTTAAAACTTTTTACGATTCGAGTCTAGAAATGCTCTTGTAAAAATTTTGAAGCTTTTCGTTATTTATCTTCAAATCAGCCCCTGAAAGAAGTGCTGCCCATAGAGCAAGTGTACTTCCATTAGATCTTATTTTTCTATAGCTTGAAAACAATCTAAGTAATTCATAACCTGAAAGATTAGCAGTTTTCACTAGTCTTAACTGTTTCTCTTCTAAAATATCAGCATATTCTGGAAGTAATAATAAGTCTTCATCATTAGTAATAATATGTTGACCTTTTTTAGCTTCTGCAAGTGATTTTTTGGCTTGATCTAACTTTTCTTGACTTGTTTTAAAGAAATCACCCAATCTCAAATGCATAAGTTCCACATCAATTGAGAAGGGTGAAATTTCGAAGGCAACCCTTAGTTTGTCTAAGGATTTTTTAATGCATTGATTTGTAAAATCATTGTAGATTGTTGAATCTTGAAAATAGCCGTCCAAAATAATCTTGTTACATATTTTGATATTACCTGAAGATAGTTTTGTTTTTTCCACAATCTTTCCAATGCGACTATGCATTAAAATTAAATCAAAATTTGACGGTTTCCCTATATCTAATTTCATGGTGGGTACTTGAAGAGTAAAGCCATGCTTATAATATGCAATGTGATTAAGCGATAATTTAGCATCAAGTTTCTCACTGAGATTTAATGCATAAAAGATTTGAAATATTTGATTACCTAGCCCGCCATGGGTATTAACTAAAACATTCAATAACATTATCCTTAATCAAAGACCAATCAATTAATCTTATATTTTTGACTTTAAGATATTCAATTTTATATACCTTAATTAGTTTTGGTTTTAACAAATGAGTCCTTAACCCTTACTTTTTCTTCTAACCTATCAATGTCTTTCATAAAGAATTTGTAGGCGACAGCTACTCCATCCCTTAATGACATTTTGTGCTTCCATCCAAATTTTCTTAAAAGTGTTACGTCTACTAATTTTTGTTTCATACCCACTGGCTTGCTTAGGTCATGTTTAAAACCACCTTCATAACCAATTACATCAGCGGCAGCTTCATAATACTCCTTTATAGAATAGTCGTGCCCCAAACCAGCATTTAAATTTTGAGGCATTACTTCAAGATTTTCTATACAGTAGTAAACAAGATCAGCTAAATCATTTGCTGACATAAATTCACGCCGAGCATTACCATCACCCCAAATTTCAACGGATGGAGAACCGTTTTGTTTTGCATGATGAAGCTTTTGAATTGCAGCGGGTATCATGTGTGAGAACTCAAGACTGAAGGTATCATGACGACCAAAAAGGTTACAGGGTATCAATGTTTTATAACTCATTTCTGGGGATTCTTTAGCGATATATTCACAAAGTCTAGTAGAAATTATTTTTGCAATAGCATAGCCTTCGTTAGTAGGCTCGAGCTCTCCTTGCAAAATTTCAGTTTCCTTAAGTGGGTTTTTCCCCAACCTAGGATACATGCATGATGTGGCTAAATTTAGTAGTCTTGGAACACCCTCTTCTCTTGCAGCATTAATAAGGTTTAATCCTATGTAGGCATTATGAACAAGAGCACTCACAGGATATTTGATATTGAATTGAATACCTGCAACCAATCCAGCAGTATGAATTATAGTATCAACTCTATTTTCTTTGATAAAATTTCTAATATCATCATAGTTTAAAAGATTTAATTCAGTGCTTGTTGGGCATAAAATACTATATTTATTCGCTTTTTCATGCTCTAGAATGTTACTACCACACATCCCTGAGGCACCCGTTAAAAGTATTTTCATTTTTTGTTTACCTTTTCGGAATTTGAATTTAAAAGAACCTGGTTACGAGCATTCTTTAAATCTTCTATGACCATTTCAGCACACATGTCTTGCACAGTAATTTCTGGGGTCCAACCTAACTTCGTCTTTGCATTTGAAGGGTCACCCAACAAGGTTTCAACTTCTGCGGGCCTGAAATATCTTTGATCAACTTTAATAATCACATCACCGATTTTAACACCAGGGGCATTATCTCCAGAAATCTTTGTGACAACTCCTTCCTCACTTTCTCCAGATCCCCTAAAATCTAGCTCAATACCTAATTCTGCTGCAGACCATTGTATAAATTGACGAACAGAATATTGAACCCCTGTCGCTATCACAAAGTCTTCAGGGTTATCTTGCTGCAACATCATCCACTGCATCCTTACATAATCTTTTGCATGCCCCCAATCCCTGAGAGCATCCATATTTCCCAAATAAAGACAACTCTCAAGACCTTGTGCAATATTACTTAGACCGCGTGTAATTTTTCGGGTGACGAATGTCTCACCACGACGAGGTGATTCATGGTTAAACAAAATACCATTACAAGCATACATGCCATAGGATTCGCGATAGTTAACTGTTATCCAGTATGAATATAATTTTGCTACAGCGTATGGTGATCTGGGATAAAAAGGGGTTGTTTCCTTTTGTGGTATCTCCTGCACTAAACCATAAAGCTCAGAGGTAGATGCTTGATAGAACTTAGTTTTCTTCTCTAACCCTAGAAACCTTATAGCCTCTAAAAGACGAAGGGTACCAAGTCCATCCACATCAGCAGTGTATTCTGGAGCTTCAAAGCTAACTGCTACATGTGATTGTGCACCTAGGTTATATACCTCGTCTGGCTCTACCTCAGACAAAATTCGGGTAAGATTTGATGAATCAGTTAAATCGCCATAATGCAGCACAAAGTTTTGATTATCCGCGTGTGGATCCTGATATATATGATCAACTCGTTGAGTATTTAATGAAGAGGCTCTTCGTTTTATTCCATGCACCTCATAACCCTTCTCCAAGAGAAATTCCGCCAAGTAAGAACCGTCTTGGCCAGTAACACCAGTAATTAATGCTTTTTTCTTCATAACCTGTTTACTCTAATCATTTGTTAGTTACTAAAATTTATTCCAGCTACATTGTTTTATTAGCTTTATACCCTACCGTAAATATCATCGAACCTTACAATATCATCCTCCCCAAGATAAGAACCTGACTGAACCTCTATAAGTTCAAGATCGTTTTCTCCAGGGTTTTCAAGGGCATGAATAACGCCAATAGGGATATAGGTAGACTCGTTTTCCGAAAGCAGGAATGTTTTATCTCCATTGGTTACCTTTGCGGTTCCTGACACAACAATCCAGTGCTCTGCACGATGGTGATGCATTTGTACACTCAACTTGGCACCTGGCTTAACAGTTATGCGTTTTACTTGGTAACTATTTCCATTATCGATTGAGTCATATTTTCCCCAAGGGCGATGCACTTCACGATGCAGATTCCACTCGCTTCTTTCATCAGCCTTTAATTGTTGGGCAATAATTTTTGCGTCCTGAACTGAATCTTTATGAGCAATCAACAGGGCATCCTTGGTATCCACGACAACCAAATTATCTACCCCCACTGCGGCAACCAACCGATCATCTGACCTCAAATAGCAGTCTTTAGCGCTGTGAACTATTACATCACCATAGATGACGTTACCATCATGATCTTTCTCGCTAACATCCCATAGCGATGACCAAGATCCAATATCGCTCCAACCTGCATCCATTGGAACAACAACTGCATCTGCTGTTTTTTCCATGACAGCATAATCAACTGACTCACTAGGGCACTTTTCAAACACTTGTTTTTTTACTCTTAAAAAATTTAAATCACTTTCTAAGTCATCTGCAGACGCGATACAACATTCATAAATATCAGGCCTAAATTTTTCTAGCTCTTCCAAGTAGCGACTGGCCTTAAACAAAAACATGCCGCTATTCCAAACGTAGTTACCTGATTCAATGTAATCACCTGCAACATCGCTTGATGGCTTTTCTACAAACTTATCTACAACAAAACCACTACCATCTTTATCCCCCATTTTAATATAGCCGTAACCAGTGTGCGCCTCATTGGGCACTATACCGAAGGTAACAAGTTTGCCAGATTCTGCGAGTGGCACAGCATTATTTACAGCATTAGTAAATGCAACCTCATCCCGAATAACATGATCAGCTGCAAGAACTAAAAGAAGTGGATCGTCATCTGCTGTGATCGCAGCAAGAGCTATTGCTGGAGCTGTATTTTTACCTACTGGCTCTAATATTATGGAATCTAATTTATCTATCTCCCTAAGCTGCTCAGCAACAAAAAATCGATGTTCTTCATTACATATTGTCACTGAGGAAGAAACATCAAGGCCCTGCAAACGCATAATCGTAGATTGGAGCATTGTTTGCTGTCCATTAAAGGTTAGAAATTGTTTTGGATGCCCTGCCCTTGATAAAGGCCATAACCTAGTGCCTGAGCCACCAGCCATAATTACTGCTTTAATCATTTTTTTTATCCTGTTTGATTAGCCATGATGCATAGCTTTGCATGTATTCATGAAAATTGTTTTTACCTGTTACCTCATCCAGATCAAACCACTTCAAATCGTTATGTTGATGATCGTTGTATAAACTTGGTCTTTCCTCAAGAATACAGTAATGAGGTAGATTCACGTAATGCGTTGAAATATTCTCATCCATGACGCTATTTTCGTAGAAATGATCCCAGACACCCATTAGAGTCAAGCTTGGAAGATCATCAATCACTAGACCTAACTCCGAGTAAGCAACTCTGTGCATGCATTCTTGCCATGGCTCATTTTTTAAAACCCTCCCACCTGGCGTAAACCACTTGCCCTTAAGCGGCTCATTAGCGCGCTTACCCAAAAGTATTTTCCCATCATGGATTAGGCAGAGATCAATCGAGACCAGTGGGGCATTTTTTACGATGCTTTTAAATATATCAGGCTCTAACATTCTTTCATGGTGTGCCAAGACCATGCACTTTTGATAATGTTGCTCATATCATTAAATTTTGGATTCCAGTTTAGTGCCTCCACAGCAAGATTGTTCTCAGAGACCAGTACAGCGGGATCACCCTCACGTCGCCCATCAATTTGGAATGATATTTTAGTATCAGCGATTTTTTCACAGCCCTTGATTACCTCAAGTACAGAAAAACCATCACCATTACCCAAGTTAAAGGCCGAGAAACCTTTATTATCTTGCATGTATTCAAGTCCAAGTAGGTGGGCTTGAGAAAGGTCCGTAACATGCACATAATCACGCACACAGGTACCATCAGGTGTAGGGTAGTCATCGCCAAATACTTTTAGGTTACTCTCATATGAAAGCGCTGCCTTTAAAACATTTGGGATCAGGTGCGTTTCTGGATCATGCGCCTCGCCTATCTCTCCCGATTCGTGTGCCCCAGCGGCATTAAAGTATCTTAAGCATGTGGCATTAAAGTCATTGGCCGAGCATATATCTTGGAGCATATTCTCAACCATCAACTTGCTCTGGCCGTAGGGATTAATTGGATTCTTGGGATGATCCTCGGCAATCTTATCGGTTACTGGGTTACCAAAAATAGCGGCAGTGGATGAGAACACCAGGTTGTTTACATCGTTGTTCAGCATCTCATTGACAAGATTCAAGGTGCCAACCACGTTATTTCGGTAGTACAGGTCTGGCTTTTTAACCGACTCACCCACCAGTGATTTGGCGGCAAAGTGGATCACGCCGTCAAAGTGACGCCCCTTTAACAACTGGGAGAGCTTCTCCTGATCGAGTAGGTTCACGCGCAGGATTTCACAATCTTTTACTGCCCACTCATGACCCGTTGAGAAGTCGTCAAGCACTACAACCTCGTAACCATGCTCCTGAGCATACCTGACCATATGGAAACCGATATAACCTGCTCCACCGGGGATAAGTAACTTCATAATAATTTTTCTTTCCGATTAAACATGAGAGCGGTTCTTTTTTATAGACTCCAGAAACTCTGAAAACTACCCTTTAAAATGCGATAAGAGCCTTTATCAAACCCTACCAATCACTCTTTTCAATCAGCGCTTTAATTAACTGCCTGGTATCTGGATCCCGCATCCCCACCGCTAGATTGGCACTTAAAAAGCCCTGCTTGTTGCCACAGTCAAAGATCCCAGCGTCAGTCTCAAAGGCATTTAACCCGTCACGCTTAAGCAGCTCATCC
>MDSY01120201.1_pt1 | contig 16857 bp, 15 predicted proteins | sample 811131 | NCBI WGS metagenome assembly MDSY01 (sample SAMN05326643, study PRJNA326480) | marine metagenome | isolation source: seawater | place: Atlantic Ocean: South West | collected 2010
AATGCTCTTGGTACTTTAGGTCTATCTGTTTTTCTATTACCTCCTATTATAGGTGGAAGAAGATTGTCTACTAATCCTTGTGGTACTATTTGAGCAACTTGAGGTAACCCTCTCATTGGATCTTTACCCATATCCCAATAAACTTGTTCATCTGGTGATATACTTAAAGAAGCTATGAAACCTGGTTGAGCATTCATATAATCGCCAATAGTTAATTTTGTTATTGGACCTTTCATAAAAGATTTACTTTCATTCCAACCCGGTTTGGTTAAATTAATTAATTCATTTAATCTATGATACATATCTGGCATATCTTTTACAGATGGAGCATAAACTTGAAAAGAAAAAGATAAATTTTGAGAAAAGCCAGAATATGTGTGTACTGAATCTGGTCTTCCAAAATATTTCTTACTTGACCATTGAGGAGTTATAGAATGACCTATAGTTTTTAATGTACCTCTAAAAGTTAATATCCCGTTACCATCTGTTATTAAATTTGAAAATTCTTTACCATCGAAATGAGGAAAGTTTTTATGCATTACTTCAAAGTAAAATGGTATTAAATCGTTATTAGGTTCTTTTAATCCAAGAAGCGAAGCAAGTTTACCTTTTTTGTAAAAGCCTTGATCATCTTTATTAAAGCCATGCTTCATTGTTAAAGATTCTAATACACTGTAATTAATTATATGATGAGGTATTTTAGCTAATGTTCCACCAAGTATAAAAGCTTGTTTTTGAAATTTATCTAATAAACCTTCTTCTCTTATTTTAAAACCAGCTCCTATTTCATAATTACCTGTTGCTAATAATTGCGGAATTATACCTAATCCCAATTGGAATCTTGATTGTAATTGTAATATAGTATTACCCTTTCTTCTATCTAAGAACCCTGAATTTTCTATTGCAGCTTCTAATCTAATTTTATGTTCTGCAGCAGCATCTTTCAAAGTTGTTGGTTCTAATCCGCTTTTTGCTGAAGTTGATTTAAAATTTAAATCTAATGAATTTTGTATTCCTCTTTTAACTAAAGGACCGCTTCCAGCTATTCCATCAAATTTTATTTGTATTTTATCGAAATTTGTTTGAGTATATAATTGCTGTAATGTTTTTGTACCAACAAATTGATTAACTTGTACTTCTGTATCTAATGCTTGAAATTTACTAAATAGCTTTTCACTTCCTTCGTATCTATTTGTTGAATTAAATGTATTTGAATATAAGCCTTCTATTACACCAGCTTTTCTATCATAAGTTAATGCACCAGGAGAACCTTGTATCCCTGTGTATTTAGATGGTATACCAGGCGTAAAGTTTTTAGTAAAACCTGTTGCATATTCTGAATTTATATCTAAGAAGTTTGTTTCATTTAAAGTTTTGTTTGGTCCCAATAAAGATAAAGTCTTTGCTTCTCTATATGATGGTGTTCCCGCAGCTGATATGCTTTTCCAAGTTTCTCCAGATGTACCTAAAGAAGACAGAGGTGACATAACATTAGGTGGTTGAGGTATACCTTCACCTAAAGATAATAAGCTTCCATTTGGATTAAAATACCCTGTTGGATTATTCATTGTCACAGTTGGTGGAATGTTTGGATCTGTATAAGCATTATTAAATGTTAATGTTCCTGGTACTCCTGTTGCAAATACTGGTGGAGTAAATGCTGGTATGTTTGGAGGGTTTGTTAATGATGTTACATTTGAAATTGCAGTTGTAGAGAATGGGTTTAATATTGCATTAATATTCAGTCCAGCAGGCAAAGCTGCAGTAGAAAATGGATTATTTATTGTAGGAGAATTTGACCCATCCAATGGAGTTGTAGAAAATGGATTATTTATTGTAGCAGCATTTGACCCATCTAATGGTGTTGTAGAAAATGGGTTATTTACTGTTGCAGCATTAGTTGCTCCTAATGGTGTTGTACTAAAAATAGTATTAGCTTGTCCAAGCGTTGAGGAACCAGCTGAAGATTGTAATGGTGTAGTTGAAAATGCATTCCCTGCTCCATCATCCAAGCTTGAACCTTGTTGATTGTAATATTCTAATAAGTTTGCAGTTAAATTTATAGGCATTATGCTACCCCTCTATAATTTTCTGTTTCAGCTAAAGCTGTTGCTAACTCTTTACCGTCTACTGACATTACTCTATCTTGAATTGTTACTTTGATTAGTTTTTCCATTAATTCTACTAATCTATCTAAAGCTTTATTATCACCAGTTCCTAAGCCCTCGTTTAATCTTGTTCCACCTATAACTAAATCGTCTTTTCTAAATTTAATTAAACCTCTATCTGATAATATAAAGTCTTCTACTTCTTCTCCTTTAAATAAACCTGCTAGTGGTGGAGCAAGTGCATTTTGTATAGCTGGTGTACTACCAATCAAGTCTCCAACTAAACCTCCAAGAATACCTCCACCCAATGTACCAACTACTGGAATTATTGAACCAGCTATAGAACCAAGAGCTCCACCTAAGATACCAGCTCCTGTTCTTACAACTTCTTTTGCTTTATCCATTGCTGGCATATCAGAAGATAAGATTGATGCTAAAGCAGCAGCATTAAATAATGCTCCAACTAAACCACCCTTAACTACTTTTCCACCTATCTTTCCAACTCCTTTAGCTGCTTTCTTTACGAAAGCTCCAGCTTTACTAGTTAATCCTTTTTTAAGTTTTGGTATAGGATTAACTGCTGATATTATTTTAGATCCAGTTTTCTTTACAAATTGAATACCTTTGGATGCTCCTTTCTTTACTGCTGAAGCACCTTTCTTAACAGTTTTTACTGCTTTGCTAACTCCTTTCTTTATTGCTCCACCTATTCTACTAAATAATCCACCTTTCTTTGCTTTAACCTTAGGTTTCTTTTTAGCAAAGCTTTTCTTTAAAAAGCCTCCTAATTTAGTAGCTAATCCACTTAAAGATTTTATTCCACCTTTTAAACTTTTTGTTATACCTTTTAACCCTGATGCTCTAAATAAAGATTTACCTAAACCTTTAAAGCCTCCCTTCTTAAATGCTCTTCCAAATCTTCCTAATCCACCTTTTCTTCCACCAAGTGAACCTAATATATCTCCGAATACACCATCTGTTTGTCTAACCCATAATGCTCTAGATTTAGATGTTCCATCTCTGTCTTTGTCTGATAGTATTCCTAGGTATTCTCCTAATTGGGTAATACCAACTGTACCACCTAAAGCTATACCAATAGAAGTTAACGGGTTTTCAGCTATCCATGCTGTCCATTCTTCAAGCTTAGTTTTGATAGGTTGTATATAATCGGTTTCAAATTTTGTAAACCATGAAGGTGCTGTACCGGTTGCAATCCAATTTGCTACTTCACCAATTGAATTTGCAACTCCAGTTATGAAAGCAGAACCATCTGGTCCTGTTAACCATGTATATAATTTATCTTCTATTGCAATTCTTAAAGATCTAAGAGCTTTAGCTATTGGCATTAAAACTCCTCCCCACTTTCTTCTTCTTGCTTCATCGGCTGCTGCTAAATCTGCATTACTTGCAGCTCCTGCTACTCCTGCTCCCCCTGCTCCAGCTGCCCCACCAACATTAGCTTGATCAGCTAATCCTGCTTGCATTTCTAATGATTTTTGCAATTGACCAACTTCTAATCCTGCTGCTTTTGCAATAGCTTCTTTTTGTACGATATTCATTTTATTGAATTCGTCTATTCCACCTAGTTGACCCATTATCTCTTCGGAAGCTCCAGAGATATCACCATTTAATGCTAATTCTCTTGCTTTATCAAAGTTTATTTCTTTTCCTGTTAAAACTCTAGCTTCCATTTCTGCTTCTATACTAGATTCAATATCTAATAAGGATTTTGCTATAGAAGCTTGTTGATTTAAATTTAAACCTATTTTTTTACCAATTAAAACTTGCTTTTCTAATTCTTGATTTTGTTTACCAAACATTGCTAATGTTTCATCAGAAGCACCAGCTATTTCTTTTATTATTTCTGCTTGTGTAAAGAATGTTCCATTTTCTTGATTTAATTGTAATATTTTCTTTTGTTGATTTTTAACATATACATCTAATTCCATTCCTAAGTTTTGAGATTGTCTGTACATGTTTGCTATTTGATCAGCACCTAATCCTGCATTAGTTGCAAGCTTAGCAACCAAGTTATTTTCTTTTTCTGTTAATTTAGGAATGAATCCCATATCATCACGAATTTGTGCTACAGCTGATGCCCAGCCTGAACCGTATCTAACCCAGTCTCCAACTCCAGCTCCAATATCTCTTACGTCTTTTTTAGACATTTGCAATGTTCTTGCAGTATCAGTCATTGCAGTAGAGAATTCCATCATTGTTTCATTAGATGTACTTAATAAAGATTGAAACAATTTCCAAGCAGCAAATAATCCTCCTAATAATAAACCAGCAGTTACAGCACCCATTATTTTAAATGTTCTTCTCCAACTTCCATCAGTTTCTTTCAACCATCTGTCCATCATTATTTTTGCTTTATCAGTAGCTGTTTGTATTCCGTTTGCAAATGATTCACCTATTATAGGAACCTTAGAAACTATGCCTTGTACTTTATCTGAAAAGGATTGCAATCTGTCTTCTGCTTTTGAAATAGAATCTTCAGTTTTTCCAACTTCACTAGCTAATTCATTAGCATTTCTTGTTGCATCAGCAATGGCATTAGACATAGCCGTTGCTTTATTTTGCATAGCTTGGAACTTTGGGTCCATTTTATCCATAGTCCCAAGTTGAGCAATCAAGTTATCAAGTTTCTGTTGTTGAACAGATACTTCATCTCTTGCTGCTTGTAGTATCTCTTTCCGAGCTCTTAATTCGTCTTTTAGCCCCATAGATTATTATCTTCCGTACATTTTATCTATATCATCAAATTTTTGTGCTACTGTTTTTAGACTGTCTTCTAGATCTTTCATCTTTCTTTTGTATACAGGATCATTTATATTTTTCTTTAATTTTTTATAATCTTTACCTGCACCAGATAAGAACAATAAAGCTCTGCCTATTGTTTTACTAAATAAACCTTCGTCTATTTGATTTTTTTCTTTCATTTACAAAACTCCTAGCTAGATTATTAATTTAATATAAATATCTAGCTAGGATTGTTTTGACGTGTTTTTAAGTACTGTTGATATGCTGCTTCTTGTCCTTGATCTGCAGATTCTTGACCGCTTGCATTTTCATTTTCAGCTTTTTTCCATTCTTTATATTCTTTTAAATAATATATTCTAAGCCAGATTGGCATATTGTATAAATCGTCATGAGTAAAGCCTGGTACTTTATACAGCAATAAAAATATGGTTGAATGTAAATCTTGTTTATATTTTGGAGTCAGGCCAAAAAAAGCTCACTTCAATGGGTATCTCCACCTCCCTTTCATCTCCAGTTTCATTGGATATAAACTGATAGGTTAGATCTACATCTGGTTGTACTGACTTTAAATAATTTCTAAAGCCTCTAGAATCTAAAGCTAACATATGATTATCTACAAAATCATCAATTATTTTTCTATCTTTTTCACCGTCTACAGCTGTGATGATATGTTTCAATCTTGTAGACATTGTTCTGTCTACGTCATCTTTAATTCTTTTTTGTTGCTTTTTTAAATCCTTTAAAGCGTAATCTATTTTTTTCTCTGTACCATGAGTCATTAATTTAAAAGTAACTCTTTTCTTTGATACTGGTAATTCAAATTCAAACTCTGAGTGGTTTGGAAACTTTGTAATTTCTTCGTGCAAAGGTAAATGATCTATCTTTGTAAGATCTATAGTTTCTTCTTGAGGTTCACCAGCATTAAATGGGTCTGGAATAGATATGGCATAATCTTTACCATAACTTAATACTCTTGCAGCAATCATTACTGCATTTTTATCTCCAACTAAAATATCATTATATTTTACTTGTTTTCCTTCACCATTAGAAATAATCAATGCTTTAAATAATTTATCTAATACAGTTCCTTGTGTAATATAAGATTGAGTTGTTAAAATATCTTCTTCTTTAGCAGTCATATATTTCATTTCAATCTTTCCTGAAGATAATGGATGATCTTCTGGATATGGTATACCTTTAGAAGGCAAGTCAATAATTTCAGTTGGAAATTTATTGTCTTTTACTATTTCTGTTTTTTCTTGAAAATTTGCCTTATCAATTAATTGATCTTTTAATTCTTGATCCGACAGTCTTGTTGGTTTTCCGCTCATAATAACCTTTCCTATTTCTCTATAACGTTAAACTTCATATAATATAAATATGAAGAAAGCAGAAAAAGGCTCTATTCCAGAGCCCTCTTCTAACTTAAATTTATTTTAGTATTGTAATATTGCGTAATCGTATGCAATACCAATAGATATTTCCATTGGAGTATCAGATGACCAATCCATCTCTCCAAAACCTGCTGAAGTTACGAATGCACCCTTTAATGTCCATTCTTCAACTTTATCACCTACTGGACCTAATACGTTGAATACAATATCTTTCTTGTAAAAATCTGAATATCCTGCTCTACCAGTTACAGACTCATATCCAAGTCTTACCCATTCCATAGTTGCTTGTGCACCTGAAGGAACGATTGGATCATAGAGTGTTACTGTGATATCATCCCAAGAAGCTTTACCTTGAATCTTTCTTTGTGTATTCATGTGATCCATAGTAATAGTATTAAATTTAACAGATGGTCTTGCAGCTTTCTTAATTAAAAAAGAAGGAATCCCGTCTATATACATTACATACCTGTTAGCTACCTTTGGTTGAAAGGAAGTAAACATCATTTCATTTGGGTCTATTAAATTAGCCATTTATTTTCTCCTCTTTGTTATTTTATTATTCCCCGAAGGTTGCTCCGGTTGGCATAATATTAAAGTCTACTATTATAAATTCTGCAGCTTTTGCTGGTTGAATAAATATTTCACCTTTCATTTGATTTCTGTCAATTACATCTGGTGTATTATTAGATTCATCCATAATAACCCTGAAAGCAAATAGACCTTGGTTTTGTTGTACTTGTTCCATATACGGATTAACTGTACTTAAGAATCTATTTCTTGTAGTTGAAGTATTGTTTTCAAATACTAAGAACTTAGTTGTAGATGCAATAAATTTCTTAAGGTTAATCAATAATCTTCTAACATTAACTCTATCTAAAGCTGTTGGTCTTTTTTGTAGAGTTTTTTGTCCCCAAACACAAACCCCTTGACCTGGGAATGTTGCTAGTGGATTAATTCTTGATTCGTATAAAGTATCTCTGTTTGCATGAGTTAATCCTCTTTCTGCTTGAATTGCAGCTCCGATTCCTCCTCTATTTAAACCTGCTGGTGCGAACCATTCTGCAGCTACTTTATCATTGAAAGCAATTACTCCACCCATTACTACTGATGGTGGTACCCAAACATTCTTTCCTAATCTAGAAGCGAAGATCTTAACCCATGGCCAATACATAGCTCCGTATGAAGTAATCAATTGTTCTGTTACTCCTGTTACAGTTGCTAATGAAGTTGTATTATGATTTACTGGATCAACTATAAAGAAAGCATCTCCTCTAGCTTCACAAACTTCTTTTAATAAAGTTGTAGTTGCTGAATCATTTTGTTGTATTATACCTGGAGCTAGGATCATATTTACATCGTATTGATCTTGATTCTTTAATAATCTAAATGCTGTTTGGTATGTATTACCATCTTGATCTGGATCATATCCTTGTGCATTTCCATTTGCTATATTATCAAAGAATTTTGGTGCTGCTTTAACTGCTCCATCAGATCCAGCTTTAAATGTACCAGAAACTGCTGCTGGTAATGATGCTGTATATAATCCTAAAGCATTAGTTAATGAACCAGTGTTTCCATTTTCATCTAAATAATCAATTGTAGTTTGATTTGAGCTTACATAAATAAATTGTGATTTATTTGCATAATCACCAGTTAATTGTAAGAAAGGATCTGTAGTTGTTGAATCTGCTATAGTATATCTTTGATCACCAATTACTCTTCTTATATAATTGTTTGATTTAGGATCTAATGATAAATCATTCCATGTTTCAAGAATAATCTTATTTGTGTGAGTATCATTTCCTTGTCTAACTAATAATGTAAAAGTACCAGTATTTTTATTTACGTTGGTAATTTCCCATCTATAATTGTTTTCTGTTCCATTGGTTAATAATCCATTTGTTCCTTGTGAACCAGTAGAGTTTAAGATTGCTCCATCGAATCTAGTTTTAATTGCAAACGAAGAACTATGGTTAGTACTTGTTGATTGTGCATTAGATTCTGATGTAGGAACGAATGATTTATCTAAGAAGTTTGAAGTTGCGTTAGAAAAACTTCCTGATAAAATTCTTACTACTGTTAATTGTCCAGCATTTTGCAAATATTGTTCTGCTGCTAAGGATGTTAAATACTCATACTGATCTGAACCACTGTTGAAAGTAGTACCGAATATTGTTGAATATTCACCAAAGCTAGAAACCACAGTTGGTACTAAAGCTGGCCCTTTTACTGTTGGTCCTACAATTGCAGCGCCAATCTCAGCTACACCCTGGGGTACAAATGAAAGATCATTTTCTCTGGTAAATACACCAGGACTGACTATTTTTTCTGCCATGTTAATCTCCTAATTTTATTTCTTTAAGTAATTCTACTATTATTACTTTCGTCTCGTATATAAATATCATAAAGAAAAATCAAAATGATTATGATGCAGGAATAAATTCTCCTGAATCTATATCAATTGTACCTTTACCATATTTATCTATTAATGTTTTTGCTACTTCCTTTTCTTTATCGAAGTTAGCATCTAATTCTTTTAAAACTAATTTTTCTTGCTCATCCAATTGTATTTTTTGTATTCTTATTTGACCTATTTTATAAGATACTTCAGAGAACTTATCTCTGATATCTGTTAGACTTTTTAATTCGTCTTTTGTAAATTTTTCTCTTTTTGGTAATGCCATTTTTATCTCCTATAACTTTATTAATAATTTCCTGATAGAGCATCGTCTATATTACTTGTAACCTCTGACCCAAATACTATTTGAGAAGTAGAGTATGTTTTTGTCATTTGACTATTTACTTGTTTTTGTATTGTTTGCGGTATTATAAAACCGTCTAATTGCAAATTAAAAGAACATTTAGTAGCTCTGTCTGTTCCTTTACTTATTTCTGTTGCAGGTGAGAAAGAATCTATTTTTGATTTAAAACTAAATTTATTCGGATCTCCCCAATATGCACCTTCTGCATAATTTATAGCTTCAACTACAGAGTTCATTTGTGCTATTAAATCTGTCCATATAATACATTCATATGAAACTCTAACATAATCTGGTACTACAACGTTATGATATTCTTCTATTTTCTTTCTTCCATATAATCTTGAAAAATTATCGTATTGATTTTTCTTTGTATATTTCATTTTTATACTTTGAAAAACTGGAGCATTAGGGTCTACTTTATTTCCCAATTCTCTATTTTTAACGATATCTGTTTTTCTATACATAAACAATGGTAATTGTATTTTACCTCTAGCGTCTCTATAAAAGTTTGTTTTTTGTACAGATTTCCATCTTTCAGATGAACCATATATAACAGGCAATTGCATGATAGACCCATTTCCATTTAATATGTTTGGTTGTATTACATTATCAATGTAAAATTTTACAGCTAAATCTATATCATATAAACCAACTTCAGGTATAGAAACTTTATCGTCTCTTTTTATCTGAGCTGATCTATCTATAGATTTTTCTCTTGTTTCTCTTGCTGTTGGATTCTTAGCCATTAATATAGATCCCTATCATATCCTGTATTAGTTTGTTCTCTGTCTACTTTGCTTCTTCTTGTCATATGCGTTTCACAAATTACAGCTAGATTGTATCCATGTTGATCACCAGCATAATTAGTAGAAGGATTTCTACCCATGAAATATTGATTACCAGAAGATACTTTATCTATTTCCCAATAAGCATTATCCCAGAATAATAAATCGCCTATTTCTAATTTTAAATTTGCTACGTCTTTTATATCGTCTCTTAAGAATTTAAATGTTACTTCTTTATTTACATCTGGTCCAAACTCTGTATCTGTAATTTCTGTTGAACCTTGTTCTATTAAAGCACCAACTCTAACATTCTTAAAATATTGTTTTCCTATTGCTTCACCGTATAAGTTTTCTTTTATATCTCTAATTGCATATTTTATTATATCTACTTTTGTATCTACAATCTCATTGATCAATTCGCGATTAATCCTCCTAAATAAACTTATATCTCTTTCTCCACCGAATAATGGCATATGTTTATCCTAGATAAATACCTAATGGTACTTTGTTTATTAATTCTTGTTGAAATTCTGATTCTTCTTTGGATCTTTCCATTGAATTTCTTCTAGATGCAGCTTCTAGGTCTTCTCTTAATTGTGCAATCAAACCTTCTTTTTCTGCAGCTCCTTCTGATCTTAAAGCGTCTCCATCTAAAGATGTATCAGCACCTGGTATTGGCACTGTTGAATATTTTCCTCTAACAGTTCCAAGTAATTCTTTAGTTAAAGCTAATGTGTATTTTCTTATCCAAGATCTACCTGGATCATTAATATGTGTATAAGGTATATTATCATAAGCAACATTTGAAAAGTCAGAAATAACTCCTTCTGTTGATCTACCTCTTCTATCTGATATTTTTATATATTGGAAATAGAATGTATAATTTGAAATTGGTTTTGGAAATACTCTTAATTTATTATTTATCAATTCAAAAGTAAATGCTGATTTTCTAACGTGATCATTAAATTCTATTTGTTGCATTCTTAGCATATCATCGTATAATGGCATTACTAAATAATTGATAGAAGGAGAATAACCACCCCAACCAAAAGATTGCATTAATTGTGAAGCTCCAGCTCCTGTTCCTACATAAGGATCAAATAATCTTTGTATTGCTGGTGTTCCTTCATGGAATATCTTTTTAATTTCTATTGCATCTGTTCCTGGAGTACCTGATTCATATGAACATGAATTAGCAGTTGAAGCTAAATCGTAAACTTGTGATCCAGATGTAATTGCTATTGAGCCGCTATACCAATCTATATTACCACCAGATCCAGCTTCAGATCCATAAGTTTTTGCTATTTGAATAACTCCATCTAAACCGCCTTCTATATTTTTACCAGTATAAGAAGAACCAGTTGCACCACCTTTAACAGTTAATAAATTTTCTCTTATATTAAATCTATTTACTTGAGCACCATATTCCGTTACAGCTTCTTCAAAACAAGCAAAAAATTGTTTATCTTGTAGTTCTATATCTACTATAGGATAACCAAGACGTTTTGCACACCAATCTGCAGTTTGTATTGATGCTGTAACGTATGCGTCATCAGTATCATATAATCCGAATGGTGTATTTCCTGCTACATCAGATAAAGAAGCCGACCCCGGCCATATTGGTATGTTAACTGCCATGCTTTTCTCCTTTTATATAAATATCACTTTCTCTTGTTAACTTTGAAGAAATTATGATATATTGGTAATATATTGTCTAGTATTGGGTGACGATGATTTGTTTCTAAATTTTTAACATAAAAACCTGATAAATTGGTAATTGATTGTAAAAAAGCTAATCCGCTTGTCGAAGCATTTTTTAAATCTACTTGATCAGTGTCACCACAAAATAACATCTTTGAACCTTTACCTAGTCTTTGCAATATCATTAGAGTTTGTTCATTATCTAGGTTTTGACATTCATCTATTATAATTACAGATTCTAAAAAAGTTCTTCCTCTCATATATGATACAGGCACTATCTCTATTTGATCTGCTCTTATCATTTGATCAACTCTTTCTCTTCTTAGCAATTGATACATGTTACCATATATCGGAGAAAGCCATGGTGCCATTTTTTCTTCTACTCCACCAGGTAAGAATCCTAGATCTTCTTTTGAAACTGTTGGTCTAGTAATTATGATCTTTTTATATCGTTTTTCCAATACTCCTTGTAATGCAATTTGACAAGCTAATAACGTTTTACCAGAACCAGCTTTACCAGTTATAACGGAAACGTCATTTTCTAATATATAAGGTTTAGTTAATTTCTGTTCTTCATTTAAAGATAAAAGAAATCTATATCCTTTTTTATTATTCTTTGGACCATTCGTAAATTTTACACTCATAACAATCTCCTATTCTTTTATATAAATATCAAGTTGCAAAAGATAACGCACAAAAGAGCCCTCGTTATGAGGGCCCTAATGCATTTTTCAATTAATAATATTAAATAATTAAATAGATTAATTATTAAATTTGATTTAATTGTCCTATGTAGATCTTACCGTAGAACTCAGGTCTAACAACTTTCTTAGCGTATCTTGTCATTACACCTTTTCTTGGAGTAAAGTTAGTAGGATCATAAACAAGTGGAGTCATAATTAACGGAATGTACGGAGCATAAACAGCACCAGTTTCAAGGAATTGTGCTCCCCTGAAGCCCATTAATAATTCATTGTCTTGCCAGTAAGGATTCTTGTATACAGTATATCTGTTGTTGATAGCACCAACTTTAGATACACCCATTGCAAACTGATTTTTAAGTCCATCAGTGTCAGCTCCAAACCCAGTTAAAGATTCTAAGATTGTACATACATCTGGAGAAGCTACGATGAAGTTTGCACCCCCTCTCATTGTTGAAGCATGAATCTTGTTAGAAACTTTCTGTAGTTTAGTACCTAACGTTTGGAACCAAGTGTGTTGCGTATAAGCAGCTACGTTATCAGATGCAGTTAATACATCAGAACCAGCAGTAGCAATCTTACCTAATTCAGCAATCCAGTTATCAGTGTGAAGTGCAGCATCAGATACCATTTCTAAGATTTCCATATCAATTTCCATTGATACATACTCAGATAGCATTGAAGTTAATTCTGCTTCAGCATCGATAGAGTGGTATGCATTTAAGTCTTGTGCAAACTCTGGAGTCCAAACAACTTTTAGCTTTCTAGTTTTAGCAATTAAAGCTTCTTGCTTTAAAGCTACATCGATTTCTGGAATAGCTAAATCAGTTTGACCGATTGTACCATTTGCAGCAGCAGCTTGACCACCTGATCTATCCTCAAAGTCACCTCTTGATAAATTATCAGCAGGAGCTTTACCATAAAAGATTTTTCCGATTGCAGTTGGAGCAGCTCCACCAGCAGAATCTTTTGAAGTAAAGAAGTATGAGTTAGTTCCTGAAGTATAGTTATAAGCTTGTAAGTTATCAGCTACATCATATTTACCACCATCTGAAGCAGAAATAGCTACAGACTTAACAGCGTCTGCATCAAAATCAGTTGGATAATTAGATGAAGCTAAAGTAACTTTCATTACTTTACCAGCAGCTACAGATGCAGAAAGTGCACCATCATATCCTAAGTCTTCCCAAGATGCAGTAGCGTGTGTTGCAGTTACAGCAGCTGATTCAGTTAAAGCAGTAGTATATCCAGATTTACCTCTTCCGTAAAGACCACCAGTTGGTGTGCTTGAAGATGAAGTATCACCTAAGATATCAGTTCCATCGTTAAATCTTCTTCCGTTAGCATCTCCCATAGCATTTGAGCCATATTTGAAATCTAACCAGAATACTAGACCTGATGGTAAATTCATCGGCTGTACGCTAACGAATTCTTTTGCGCTAAGTTCACCAAAGATTCTTCTAACTAGTGGAAGAGCAACGCCGTTCCATTCTTCTTTTGAAGTAGTTGAAGTAGAGTTAGCCTCTGTAATCAATTGCTTAGCTTGATTTTCTAAAAGGATAGCAGTATTGTGCTTATCGTATTCTTTATCGATACCTTCTAGAAGACCAGTTTTTTCCCATTTATTAACAAGAACTTTAGTTTCATTTCTTTGTGCACGAAATGAAGCTTCTGAGTTTGCTAATAAGTTTGAAATTTGATTTGACATTTTGTGTCTCCTATTCAATTTCTAAGTTAATAATTTTACAATAAACCTGCTAATTTTTTCATTCTATTTGAAAAATTAGAAGATTCAACAATTGCACCTTTCTTTGGTGCCGTAGATCTTGAAGCTTTAGAAGCAAAGCCTTCAGTAATCTTTTTAGTTCTCTTTGGAGTGTATCCTTTGAAAGATTCAGCTAAAGTAGAATAAACTAATTTAACTTCTCTTACAGAGTTAGCTCTATCGAACGTTTCAATTACTTTCATTTTTTGCGATTCTTTCAAATCATTACTTCTGAATAATTTGTTTGAGAATAAAAGCTTAGCGTTAAGTAAATTAACTTCATTGATAGTTGCTTTTAAAGATCTAATAGTCTTGTAAGCTTCTTCAAGTTCGTCTTCATACATACCTTCTTCTTTCTTTTCTTCTTCATCCATATCATCTTCTTCACGTAATGCTTTGATTACTTCGTCAAGGTCAAGGTTTTCATCCATGTCTTCATCTTCATCCATGTCTTCAGCTTCTTTCATGTCTTCTTTTTCTTCATCCATGTCTTCTGCTTCATCCATATCTTCAGTTTCATCCATATCATCCTCTTCCTCTAATTCTTTGATGATTTCTTCTAATTCATCTTCGTACATGCCTTCTTCAGTTTCTTCTGTTTCGTCCATATCGTCAGCTTCGTCCATATCTTCACCTTCTTCCATGTCCTCGCCTTCTTTATGATAGCCTTCTTCAGCGTCTTCTGTTTCGTCCATATCTTCAGTTTCGTTAGTTTCCTCATCTTCTTCCATTTCCTCGTCTTCAGCAAATACGTCGTTCTTGCCTGGATCTTCAGTTGCAGCGTCATGTTGTTCTTCTACATCATCATTCTCATCCATGTCGTCTTCTTCTTGAATCTTAGCAGACAACATACTTTGAAGTCTTGGAGTGAAAGCTTCTTCTAAAGCTAATTTTGCGTTTGCAATTGCAGTTTCTCTAACAGCCTTCGCATCAGCAATAGCTTCTTTTAACAAATCTTTTGACATTTGTTCTCTCCTTTAATATGTTAATTTGGAAATAAGGTTATTAGGAACCTTAATAGGAATGTTTTTAAATACATACTGCATTATATAGTGATAACGCATTTTTGTATGCTTGATTCGAATATAAATATATAGAAATATAGAAAAAGAATAGTTTTTCCACAACAATTTAGACAATAAAATTAACTATTGTCTAAACTGCTTTAAAATGTAATAATTAAATTATTGAGCTTTGCCGTCTATAATAGAAGTCCAGATATGCTTTTTATCCCAAGCTTTTTCAAGTCTTGTTTTCTTTTGCTGTAATCTGATAGCTTTGTCCATCTTTTTAACTCTTGCAGCAGAAGGCTTTTCATAATATCGCCGATCTCTCAGCTCCTCCAACTTTCCAGTGTCTTTCAATTGTCTTTTAAAGATTTTCAAAGCTTTTTCTAAATCACCAGATGTATTACCTGGAACTTTGACACCGGAAGGTATACCCGGTATAACAAATTCATGTCTTTTCTTATAATTAGAAATAGGTTTACCAGATCTATCTCTAGGAACAAATTTTTTCATATAATTTTGTTTTAGTGAATAATTTTAATTACATATAAATATAACAAAAAAAATTGACTTATCCAAAGAATAAGCCAACTTTTTTATTGAGAGCGATGAGGGTTGTATTTTTTACCAACCTGCTTGAATTTTTTGTGGTTTAGCGCCTTCTAATTGTTTCATTCTTCTATTAAAATCTATAAATAAATCTTTCATTTCTTTTAGAGTTGAAGCCATTCTATCTTTATGATAATCGGTTTCTCTACCGTCGGCTTTATGTTTCAAAGCAGATTTGTTTTGCTCTTGAAATCTTTTAAACTTTTCCATTATGTTACCATATAATGTTGAAGCATTACCATATTCATTATTCCAAGTGTTCATGTACATTCCATTGGATAACATTTTTGTATGATTTTCTACAGCCTTTTGTAAAGTTTCAGTTGCACGTTTTACATAATCTCTTGCTGATTTCCAACCACCTTCTCCAGCTTTCATTGTTAAAGCATCTTGGTATCTTTTTTTGTTATTTCTTAATACATCTCTTGCTGAAAGTAATGCTGTTGCTCCAGCTTTTGCAGCTGCTCTTGCGTTTGCTATATCAACTGAGCTTGGAACTTTAGTTGTATCTATTTGATAAACTTCATCTGCATAAGCATTAAATTGTTTGAAATTGTGAACGCCTTTCTTAGTATAATCAGCTCCAGCTCTATCACCTTTTCTATTAACTATATTACCATTAGCTCCTAATATCTTCTTTCCTAAAGTCATACCAAGTAAACCTGGTTGTATAGTGTTATAGTAATAGCCTCTGTCTTGCATGTTTTGCTTTTTCTTTGTTACTACAAATACATTTAATATGTTTGCTCCAGCATTACCTGATGTTGCTTTTTTAATTGCAGAGTCTGGTGTGTTTGCCCAATCAAATTTCTTTGTTGCTGCTATTTTTGTAAAGATAGTTTTACCACCTGACCATCTTTCAGCTGATAGCATAGAGTATAGATTTGAAAGCTTTTTCGATTCAAATTTTTCTGTTATAAGAAGAGCTTGTAATTCTTCTTTAATTATTTTTCTAATCATTTTAGAATTCATTATTATCCTCCTATTCTAGAATATGTTAACATATCGTTCATAGCCTTAAGAGCTTTTTTCTTTGCACTATCAAATTCTCTACCATATCTTCCTGAGCCACCTGCTTTTTTTAATCCTGAAAGAGCTAAATAAACTTTTTTAATATTTTCTGTTTCTTTTGCTGTTTTCATTCTTGGTGCTGCTTCATTTTTCAATTTACTTAAAGATAAATTTTCAGTTTTCTTTGCTACAACTCCTAACTTGTGATGTAAGTACTCATCAGAATCATCTACGTCACCATCATTATCAAT
>MDSY01019530.1_pt1 | contig 16849 bp, 9 predicted proteins | sample 811131 | NCBI WGS metagenome assembly MDSY01 (sample SAMN05326643, study PRJNA326480) | marine metagenome | isolation source: seawater | place: Atlantic Ocean: South West | collected 2010
AACTCGGTGCCAGTGAGCACAAACGCAAGGCGCACCTTCTCGCCCGGGTGCGCCTCCATGTCAAAGTACGTCAACTCCAGCTCCTTGGGCACCCTCATTGCGCCTGTTCGCCGATTTCCGGAAAGGTCCGGACGCGGGACTCTGGATGGGCAATCCTAAAAAAGTGTCACCTAAAACCTCATTTGACGGGAACCTCATCGATGAGGATAGACCGCGAGGTAACAGAGTCTTGTGTGACCGGAGATGCTCTCGCAGCCTCCGCGTGCAGCGCTGCTTCTGGCGTTGATCGGCGGCTGCCGCGCTTCGAGCGACTCGGAGCCGCACTACCACAGCGGCAAGCTCGCGCCCTACGAGCTCTGGCCACCCTCACTGCTCCTCTCCGAGGCCGATGAGTCCAACCTGGCAACGGGTGCACCCATCATGCAGGTGTGTGCCAACATGGAGTCACCCCGCCGCAGTGGGGCTGCTCATGCCCACATCCCACGCGATACTACGCTACTGTCCACGCCATCACCCCTCACCGCTCGTCCCATTGCGCTCGGTGCCTCGCAGGCCATCCTCGGAGACGACGGCGTGCCGCGGCGATTTGTGATGGTGCGCGATATCCCCACACCTGCATACGTTGTCATGGGGCGCATCATGGACCTCAATCGGTACGATAAGATGGTGCAAGGTGTCGACAAGGTCACCACCTATGATCGCAAGGTGTGCCTAGCTCCGTTACGCACGCCACCGTAGGATCTTCTGCAGCGAGAGGCGCGTCACAGTCGTCGTACAGCAGAGGCCCGCACCACAGTCGGCTGCAGCCGCCTCAATTCGGCTGCTCGGAGCGCGTGCTTTCTCACCCCGCCTCTGGCCGCACAGGTGAACGAGGATGGGACTCAGGAGGTGCGCGCCAAGTACAATGTACACGCGCTCCACATGCGGCTCGCCTACTATATGGTCCACACCTACGACCCGGAACAGTACTGTATGACTTTCGCTCTCGACTACACGAAGCAGAGCGATCTGGACGATTCGGTGGGCTATTGGTTCGTGCAGCCGCGTCGGCGAGACTCGTGCCGGGTCTTCTACTCGTGCGAGACCAAGCTCCGAGGCTGGGTTCCCGCGCCCGTCTACTCGCTCCTCGTGAAGGCCGCGCTCAAGCAGACGACCACATGGGTCAACGTGGAGGCCATCAAGGAGTGGCAGCTGGAGCAGGAGCGTGCGCTGAATCAGGGGGGGGTCGCTCGGATGCGCGAGGAGGCGCGCAGAGCAATGGGGGACTTGCTCGAACGCTCAGCGCTCGGTAAACATCTCAAACAACAGAAACCGCTCAAGCTGCCAAAGTGGAAGAATCCCTTCGCGCCGCCGCAGTCCGCCGGAGGCGCCGCGGCGGCGCCGAGTGCGATGAGTCCGATCGCCGGCGGACGCTTGGGACGCTCCCTCACCGTCTCGGCCATCTCTCGACCGAGTCTCCGTGTTGGGCTCCCGCGTCTCAAAAATCAGGGGCCGCGCACAGTGGCGTGATCCGCTCAGCTCGACCTCACATTGTTCGATTGTAATTAAATGTGCATGTGGGATTTTTGCGTCGGGCGCAGGAACTTGATGTAGCTGTACACGGCATTGTTGTAGTTTAGGACTTTAGGTATATTCTAAAAACGTATTAGAACAGTTAATTAAATCAGTAGCAGACGTTCCAACCTGCTTATATCCTAAAAAAGGTATAAACCTAGGAACCTTATTTATACTTTTACTTATTATAGTAATATGATAAAATATAATATTTTATATTTAATCTGAATATTATATTTATATTTATATTAGCATTTATAATCCGATTTAGTTTCAGTTTTAGAGTTTAAGACTAATAAGAGTAAGAAGGCCCTGTTCATTTACTATTAATGCGATTCTAATAGCATTACCAGCAAATTTAAAGAGTCTGCGACTTCCGACTCAGACACGTGGTTAAGGTTTAAACAAGGATCTGATAGTACCTACGAAAACTCGCACTCGGGCGCGAAAAGACAAGAGGAAAAGTGGCGGCCAGCCGCGCCTACAAAAATAGATGCACTTTCTCAATAGTGGTCACAGCGAGGCGCAGCAGCGGTCTATGACCGCTTTGAGCGCAAAGAGCTCATCCTGCGCCTCGCTGAGCTGCGCAGCGGGCGTCTGTGCTAGCACGTTGCGCAGCCCACGGATGCTCTCTACTGTCTGCTTGAGTGGCGTGCCCTGCTGCTCGATCGCAGCCCTCTCTCCGTTGCGCTGAGGCGTCTGCATCGTGGGCAAATCCTCCACGGACGTTGCGTCCATCTCCCCGTCAAAACCTTCCCACTCGAGCCACGCCTCATTGAAGACCTCGATTGCCTGCACATACAGATGCATGGCCTCCGCGCAGCTCATATTCCCGAGCTTCTTCCACGCCTCGTATTTGGCCTTGTCCTCGGCCGTGTCCCACATGCCCGGGCGCGGCTTGTCGCACGGGCCCTGCGACGCCTGCTGATGAAGCGCCTCCAAAAGGATCCGATCCGCGTCGCTCAAGTTTGGGAGCGGCGGCCCCTCTGCAGCGTAGCGAACGGCCCAGCGGAACTTGTCTGGGTATGGTACCGTCCTCGGGGGCTTTGGAGTGCCCACGTCGACAGGCGGTGGCACTTGAAAGCTCGAGTCACCTCCATTTTTGACCACCCCACCTGACATGCCGAAGCGCAGCCACCACTCAGCAGGGTTGTGCGACGGGGCGCGGCGGCGGTTGAGGGATAGGTGTGCGGTGAGGTGCGCGAGTTGCAGGCTCCTCAGAGAGACATGCGCGTACCCGGATGTTCGAATGCGCGCTTGGTGGCGAACACATGCGAGAAGTAGTTCCTCCAGAAAGCCTCCTCAGACACTCTGCAACACACGAGCGCGCGCAGTTGAGCAGAGGCTCAGGAAGAGGCGCAGGAAGACGCAGGAAGGGGCGACTGTCTCTCGTGCTTCAGAGCTCATCTCAGGGCTGGCGTCTCTGTGCAGAGGGCGAGCGCACCGCTTGGGTACAAGGTTTGGCAGCAGCTTGAAGAGCCTCGGATCCTCACGGTACGCCGCTTCTGCGAACGGTCGATGCTCCACCCAGTCGAAGACGAAGTCTGGGTGCTCGACGAGTGGATGCGGGCTCACCAGGTTTGCAGCTGTGTGGCCAATACGTCTGATTGCAGCGGTGAACTCCTGTTTGCGTTGCTGCTCGCTCTCTGTCGTTGGCACCCAAGGAGGCAGGAAGACCGTCTGCGTCTGTCCCATGACAAACCACGAGTGCACGCCCTTGGCGCGCTCAGACAGACGCTGCGCTTGCCGATCTCTTTTTTAGGAAGGTAAAGGTTTTAGGTCTAGGGTATTCGGGCTAATCTAATAAAACTAAAAACGGCTCGTCTCGGCGGTGGTCACCAGCGCTGCGGCCCCTCATCCGCGCTGGCCGCCGGGCGGACTCGTGGACTGGGCAGCGGAGCAGGTGGCATAGGCCGTGCCACCACTCATTCCAATGTCTGCGTGCACCCGCGATCTCTGCAGCTTCAGCGAGCCCAACCTGTCGCCGCGCCAAGTTGTCGTCACGGAGCGCGCCAATGAGAACGTGCTTGCGATCGCGAGCGGCACGCACGTGCTTGTCGCACTGGGCGACCCTTGCGAGGTGAGAGAGCCCTCCCACCCACCCAGCTGCGCACTTGACCTGCCACGTGTCCACCATGTGCCTGTCCATCACAATGCTGCCACACTTGTCCTGTCGCCGCTCTCTCTCTCTCTCTCTGCCGCAGGTGGTGCAGCGGCTCGGGCCGCACCGCGCGTCGGTGCGGTGCATCGATTGGTGCCACACGAGTGGTCGACTCGCAGTCGGCACCTCCGACGACTCCGTGACCACATACGTCCCTGGCGACGCTCTCGAGCAGCCCCGTTGGATACCGAGCGGATCCTTTGCAACGCAGCAGGGCGTGGCGCTCCGCACCGTCACGTGGGCCTGCGCGCCCGGCCATCGGCCTACTCTGTGGGTGGGTGGCGAAACGCTCGCCCTGTGGACCCTCGACCCTTCTGGCCACTGGCGCCCATCCTGGGAGCGATCGCTCGCGTGTGGCGTCGAGCTGATGGCCTCTGATCCGGGCGGGCGCCTGCTCGCAACTGCAGGCTCGGACGATGGCTTCGTCAAGGTGTGGTATAGCTGGCAGCGAGAGCCGAGGGAGCGAGAGCCGAGGGAGCGAGAGCCGGGCGCTGCCTCCTCGAGTACGCACGGAGCTCTCCAGCCGTTCGCCGCGGCTGCCGCGGCGACGACGCAACCGGAGCTCCACTTTTGCTACCTGCGCCACCCACGCGCGCTCGTCTCATTCGAGTGGCGTGCCCCCGGCGAGGTGCCGGCGCGTGGGAGGACGCGCGAGCCGACAGTGCTGATGAGCCTCTGCCGCGACGGCCTCCCTCGTCTCTGGGCCCTCGCGCACCCCGAGGGCCTCCGCAACGAGCAACCGCACCTCTTTCTGTGCGCCACCTTACGGCTCAACGACTCGAGCGTCCCCGCGATGCTCCCGCCCTCCACCGAGGCGCCCGGCAGCCCTGGGGTGCGCGCCTCGGGGAGCGTACAGCTCGCCATGTGGCTGCGGCCCACCTCGCGCCTTCAGATCGTCGGCACCGACGCCTTGGGGGGGGCGCCCTCACCCCCCGCCTCGTGCTCCAAGGCCCTCTCGCCGAGATTCGGAGCAGTGCCCAGCCTGCGGCCATCTCTTGGTGAGCAGCACGACTATGCGCTTGGGATCCTCTCGGATGGTAGCCTCGTCACGTGGCTCGTCATGGGCCTCGCTGCCTCGCCCCGCGCCTCCCCGAAACTCATGGTCTGGGCCAACCTGAGGCGAGTCCTACCGCCCGTCGGACGATTCCTGAGCGTCGCCGCCTTCGGACACCTCGAGCCGAGCGCGCAAGGCGCCGCGGCGGCCGCCGACGGCGAGCTGCCGTCGGCGGTCTCTCTCGTGATGCACTCGCTCGGGCGCGCGCCGCACGAGCTGAGGGAAGGGCTCGGCGACGAGCTGAGCGGCGGCCATGGGGTCGCGCCCGCAGCAGACTGCTCCACAGAGCGCGCCGACGCGCTCGAGCTCGCGTCCATCGACCTCGATCGCGGCGCTGTCGGCGGCTCACGGGTGCGCCGTCGGGTCTTGTGCGGCCATGGCGCGGCCGATGCGGTGCACACCCTCGTGGCGCATCCATCGCTCCCCTTAGTGGCCTCGATCGATGCCTCCGGCCGGCTCTGTGTTTGGGAGAGCCCTTGCCTTGGCGAGCAGGAGACGTGCTCTGATGTGGACGCTCAGCTGAACAGGGCGCCGCCGCACCGGTCGAGCTGCACGTGGCATTCGGTGCCCTCGCCCACGGGCGGCGTCCTCCAGTGCACGCTCTCGGCACGAGCGTGCTCCCAAGTTGCGCTCTGGGCGCCGCAGGTTGGGGGGCGTCTCGGTGGGGTTCTCCCCGCAGCCCTCCTTGTGCTCGGCAACTCAGAGATGCGCGTCTTCACGAGGGCGCGCAAGGGGACCACGCTCGGCTGGGATCAGGCCCGGCCGGTCGCTCTGCCCGACGCCGGCGGCTGGCTCTGTGCGCATGCATTCTTGCCGCCGCCGGCGTGTGCCTTGCGTACACCATTCAAGACAGCCTCCGCTAGTGGCTCGGCCTCCGTCGGTGGGAGGTTGGGCTCCGTCAGTGGATTCGCCTTGGGAGCGAATGGCTCCCAGCTTGTCCTCTGGAGTCTCGGCCTTGGAGCTCAGCCGAGTGCGGAGAACGCGGCTGCGGCGGATGAAGCCTCTGGTGATGCAGCCTCTGGTGATGCAGCCTCGAGCGCTGTTTGGACGGTGAGCGTTCTCGCGCAGCTCTCTCTCGCTCCACTCGACTCGGGAGTGGGGACACTCGGTGCGTGGCCTCTACCCACCCTCCCTGGCGCTCCGAGGCTTCCGGGAGGCCAGTCTGGAGCGATCGCCACCGCTCACAGCGATGGCGAGCTCTGCTTCTGGCAGATCAGCAGCGGTGCTCGCGAGGCACATCTCGGCGAGGGAGATTTCGAGGCGTCGCTGCTCGCAAAGTGTTCCCCTTGGAGTGCTCCGCCGCTTCCGCTCCTCTCGTGCACCATGGCCGTCCAACGGGGGCTTGGGAGCCGCCTCGCACTCGTCTGCTCCACTGCGAGCGCGAGCCACATGTGCATCTTGGAGTACGAATCGACACTTGCGTTTCCGATCGTCGAGTTCGAAAGCGAGCTCGCCGCGGGGGGGGTGGCCGCGGGGGGGATCGACACGGTGCTCACCACCTCGCCGCCATCTTGCTGCTGGTTTGCTCTCGACTGTGCGACGCAGATGCTCGCCGTGCTGAGCGGCGACGCGGTCGAGGTGTGGGCGCAGCCACGGGCGGTGTGCTTCCAAGGGCAGCGCGTCCCGTGGTCGCTCGTGACGCGGCTGCCGCTTGCGAGCCATGGCGAGAGCCTACGCTCGCTCTGCGTGCTCAGAGGCACGGGGTCTCTGTTTGTCGCAGCGGGACCTTGCGTACGGGTCTGTTCGGAGGACTTGATCAGCGTTGCCACGCGCGCGCTTGACGGGCAGCCATCGGCTGATGCGCTATCGGCGGTGGGAGGGGACGGGGGGGGTCAATCGGCTCCGCCGAGCATCCAGCCGCTCATCTACTGGCATCCGATCGTGCTCATGGAGCAGCTCCTTGCGGGCAAGGACGCTTGCGTCGACGTCACGTTGCGCCACGCCCTGCAGCTTCTCAGAGACCCTTCGAGTTGCAGTGTGCTCTCGCTTGCCTCGTGCTGCAAGCCGCCAATCCACGCGGCCGCAAGGGAGCGCCCGGGGGCTGCAACGAGCACGTTGACGGCCACACGCACAGGGGACCCCTTTGCGCCAACGGGCGCCGAGGATATTTTCGCGCCAACGGGCGTTGAGGATATTTTCGCGCCAACGGGCGTTGAGGATATCTTTGCGCCAGCGCGGGCGGAGGACCTGTTCGCTCCGTCGGGCATGGCAGATGGCATGTCTGCTCCAGCTGGAACGGAACGTGCTCTACCGACTCCAGCGCGAGAGCAGCAGCCCGCCTCGGCGCCGCAGAGCGCGACGCGTTTTGGGGCGCAGCCGCACACCTTGAAAGAGGTTGTGAGCGAGATGCTCACCTACTCGGCGAGCTCGCTCTCCTCTTCGTTGAGCCTCAGCGTCGCCGATGCCCACTCGTTGCGCCGCGTCCTATCCAAGATGGAGCGTGCCGCCGAGCTCAAGAGTGCACTCGACCCGTGTGGCTCGCGCTTTGTCTTGCGAGTCCTCGACGGCGGTGCGCCGGCGGACGAGGCGCCGTCGGATGAGGCGCCGTCACTCTCGGTGACGAGCACCGACGTTGCGTGGGCGCTCCAGTCCGACTGTGCGTCGACGCTCCTCGAAGTCTGCCTGGGCCGCGTGACGCACAGGGGTTGGTCGAGCTTGCGGGCGCTCGGCGTGGGCTTCTGGATGCCGCAGGGTGCTACTCTGCGCGCCGCCATCGAAGCGGCCGCCAAGATCCAGTTCGGCCGGAAGAGAGACCCCCACGACTGCGCGCTGCTCTACGTGGCGCTCGACAAGAAGGGCGCCCTCCAGGTGCTCTGTAAGGCGGTGCAGGACAAGAAGCTTGCGGACTTTCTGAGCAACGACTTTGGTGTCGAACGATGGCGCTCTGCAGCGCTCAAGAACGCCTTCAGCCTCCTCTCGAAGCAAAGCTTCGAGCTCGCCGCGGCCTTCCTCATCCTCGGAGGTGATGTCAGTGCCGCCGTCAAGGTGTGCTCGCGGCAGATGGGCGACCTGCAGCTTGCGCTCGTCATCTGCCGGCTCGCTGGCGACGGTGAGCTGCTCCGAAGCACCCTCCACGACGAGCTCTTGCCCTACTCGCAGGAGCGCTCGGACCCGTGGCTCGGCTGCGTGGCGCACCTCCTTCTCCAGCAGCACTCGCACGCCTTCGCCGCGCTCGCCGATGCTGCCAGCACGAGACAAGCCCCGCCGACGCCCCCGGCGGCGGCCGCGTCGCCGACGAGAGCGCGGTGTGGGCTGCGTCAGCCGGAGGACTCCTCCTTCGAGCCTTGCTGCGTTGGCTTCCTTAGCACGCTGGCGAAGGTGCCGCAGCTGCGCAACCACAAGCTCGAGACTCCACAGCCGCTCCTCGACAGCCTCGCGTATGCCTTCTCTCGGAGCGGCTGCGAGCTGATGGCGCTCGATGCGTCGGCGGGAGCGGCCGACGTGCAGGCTGCCGATGCGCAGGCTGCCGATGCGCAGGCTGCGGCGCGCGGCGGCCACGTGCGCGTGGGCCGCGCGGCTCGCGTGCTCTGCCAGTTCGCAGAGCACCTCCTTGGGGGCTCGCTCTCGCATCCCGACATCTTCGGCTCGCTCCGAGCGGGAGCCGCCCTCGAGCAGCGGACCGCCCAGCTGCTCGAGGAGATCGACACGTTCCGTGAGCACTTTGATCTGGGGTCGGATGCGCTCGCTTGGGCGCTCGTGGAGCAGGGCAGTTCGCTCCAACGGCCCCAATCGCTCGCAGCTGCCTTCTGGGCGCTCTATGCACTGCAGCTCTGGCGAGAGTGCATCGAGCTGCTCCACCAGAGCTGCGGAGCCGTGATGGCCATCCTGTGGCGGAGATTACCCGACGAGGTGCCCGACGAGAGCTGCCGTCAGCTGCTGTATCGCGCCGCATTCCTCGCATCGGCGCTCCCCTTGGGGCTCGGCGCTCACGGCAACATGGACCAGATCATCGCCGTCGCTAGGCTGGCTCTGTTCGCCGTCGCGTGGCGTACGCGTGACTTCGAGACGCTCCGGGCGATGCTGGATCGCAGCGCTCACATCTCGACAGGCGAGCTTGCACGCAGGGCCTTGGAGAGATCGGCTGATGGGCCGACGCTCACGCAGGGAGCAGACGCCGTGGGGCGGCGGCAGACAGATGGTCTCGATCGGCCGATCCCCTCGGACGCCGCCTCGTATGCGTGGTCCCGTCTCCTGCGGGACGCGTTGCTCACTCTGGCAGCCTCGGGGTCGATGCACTTGGAAGAGCCCCCCCCCGAGCGCTCGATGGCGCACTCTGACCAGAGCCGTCCCGCGCCGCTCTTCATTCGCACCGCCCGCTACGGGGGCGTCGCGCACGAGGCGATCCGTGCGCTGCTCAGCCAGTGGCTCTCTCTAGTGGAGGCACGCGTGCGGAGGCTGGTCTCGCAGGTGGCTGCGAGCGCCTTCCCACTCGATGGAGTCGCCCTCCTCTCGCAGCTCCACCCAAATGCCAATGCTGACGCCATCCGCTCCGTCTGGGCATCGACAGCCGCCGCCACCCGGCCGGCAATGGATGCGGCGGCGGCGGGCGAGCACTCGCCGAGCGCCGCTCCTCTGGCGAGAGGGCCACCCGCCGAGCCGTCAACGGGTGCGCCCCCACTCCCGGGTGCGCCCCCACTCCACCTCGTACCATCAGAGGGCCGCTGCCGTCTCTCCACCTCTCCCGGTGACCCTCCCGCCGACGCGTCGCCCCCACGGCTCTCGACTCCCACCAGCCTCCTCCACCGCAAGGGGGAGTTTGTACGCGCCGTGTGCGTGAACGCGCTCAACAGCTTCCAGCTAGCAGTCGCCCTCTCTCGCGGCGTACACCAGCTGGAGCTCGTCGCTCCCGATTCGCGCGCGGCCTCACCCCTCTCCTCCGCGCCCCTCTCGCCGGCCGCTACCGATCATGGGCGCCTTTTAGAGAGTAGCAGCCAATGGCTCACGTGGGGGATCGGCGTGCGCAATGCGAGCTTTCCATACATGTCCGCGCTCGACCCCACAGCGCTCGATTCGCCACGCGGCGTGCCAGCGGGGGGGGGGTCCGTGCACCAGAGCAGCGGAAGCGATCTCACCGCTCGCTGCCTCTGCTCACACCCGAAGCTTCCCCTCTACCTCGCGGGGGGCGACGGCGTCGTCCAGTGCTGGCAGTTTGGGCAGACCGTCCAAGGGCAAGGGCTCCATGACCACATGCGCGCCCAGTACGAGCTGGGCGGCGGCAACACGGCCGCCAACCTCTGCTTCAGCCCATGTGGAGAGCAGTTCGCCTCGCTCGATCTCGGCGGCCGCCTCGCGCTCTGGAACTTCCACAGCGGCCTCGAGAGGGCTCTCCCACTCTGGCAGCACCAGTGCCATCCACGCCGCGGCGCCGACCTCACGTTCGTCGACTCCTCGGTGCTGCTCGCGAGCGTCGGCTCGCCTTCGAGCCGCGGCGGCGCACTCTGCGTGTGGGATGTGCTCCTCCCTCCCGCGCAAGCGATGGTGGCCTCATGCTCGGCGCACGCTGAGGGGGGCACTGTGGTCAGATACAGTGCCGCCGATCGCAGCCTCATCAGCGGCGGTCAGAAGGGAGAGATCTCCATCTACGACCTGAGGCAGCAGAGGATCCGTACGCAGTGGGCCGCGCATGCCCTCGCCGTGCGCTCGCTCGCGCTCGACGAGAGCGCAGCCGCCACGAGCTTCTACTCGGCGTCGACCGACGGAGACATCAAGCTCTGGGGGGTGGGGGCGCAGGGGGGGCAAAGCGGACACAGCGGCGGTACACGCGACGGAGCGGAGATGCCGCCGCGCATGGCCGGTCACTGGCCGAGGGCGCACGAGCCACACACGATGCTGCATCCCTTGGCGGGCACGACGCTCGGGCGCACGTATGGGGTGAACTGGATGGTGCGCGACGGTGCCTCGCGCCTCCTCACAGCAGGAGCAGACGGAAAGCTCAACTTGTGGCTCGTCTTGCCCACCTCAGTGAAGCGGTGACGTTCTCGAGCTGAGGGTTCGTGGGTGGGCGATACTGCCGTCTACTCGAGGGCGCTGGGCTTCGCAGTGCAACGTCTAGGAGCCTAGTCGAATACGGATACTCTCACTCGTTCAGGTTTCCTCTCTTGTATTTTCAATTTGGTCACTGTTGTTTATGTATGTGTCACATAACACACAATACAATACTAATACTTAACTGCTGACTGTGGTTTTTACCCCTCCCCCTCCTGCGGGGGGTTCTGTTCGGCGAGTTTGGTCTTTTGGCGCCTCTCTCACTCAACTACATCCAGTTCGCGCGGCCGAGACCATGCCGGCGGACAAGGGCGTGTACCTCAAGGTGGCGCACTCCGCGGGCAAGGGCGCGATCTGCTTCACGCCGGACGGCAGGTGTGTGCACGTCCACCGCTCCCTCCGCCCGCCTCTCCCCGCCCCTCTCTCGCCGGCAGCTCACCGCTCCAGCTGCGCTGCGTGCGTCGTCCAGGAACATCCTCACGTGTGGCGAAGACACCTTTGTCAAGGTCTTCGAGACGGACGACCTGAACGCAGAGCCGCGCACGCACGAGCATGCCGCCTCCGCCGTGACCGCCCTCGCCATAGACAGCAAGGTGCGCCGCGTGGCGTTTCGCCCCTCTCGGGCAAACGGGGAGGAGATCCTACTGAGCCTGGGATTCCCGAGCGAATCGCCCCCCAGCTGTGGGAGAGAGTTGCGCGTCTACGCCCCACCTCTCTGTCCACCTCTCTCCGACGCCCACCTCTCTCCACACACCACACACCTCTCCTCACCCCAAACCTCTCTGCTCCACAGGGCAAGCACTTTGCGACGGGCACCGAATCGCACATCTGCGACTACTTCACGCACCCCTCCGGCGACTACAAGACGACGCTCACCCGGACGCAAGCGCCGATCCGGCACGTTGCCTTCGACAAGAAGGGCCGCTACCTCGCCGTCGCGGGCGACGACGGCACCATCCGCATGGTGAACATTCAAATCGCGCAGTACGCGTCTCTCCGTGGACACGAGGACGCGGTCCTCTGCGTCGCCTTCGACCCTCAGAACGAGTACCTGGCGTCGTCGTCGGCGGACGGGACGGTGCGCATCTGGGACATCCGCGACGAGCCGGTGACCGCCCACACGTTCCGTCCCGCAACCGGTCGCATCTCGGCGAATTCACCCAACTCGATGCACATCGCCTGGCACCCGAGCGGCGACTCGCTCGCCGTGCCGTGGGGGAGCGGCGTGCGGATCTTTGACCGCGTCGGATGGGAGCTGCAGGCAGAGCTCAAGGGCGGCTCGTCGGGCCACTCGCGCGACGTGAGCGCCGTCAGCTTCTGTGAGAATGGGCGCTACCTCTGCTCCGCCGGTCTCGACAAGCAGCTCTTCCTGTGGGACCTCTCTACCGCCGAGTCGCTCGATAGGCACAAGGCGGAGCACCAGTGCTGTGCGCTCGCATGGTCGCCAACGGACAACAAGCTCGCCTTCATTGACGACTCGGGCCAGCTTGGACTCTGGAGGAATCCCGTGATGGATCATTATGCGTCGCCCGTCGGAGAGGCGGACGGCGCGACCGCCGCGACCGCCGCGACCGCCGCGACCGCCGCGTCCGCCGCCGCCGCCCCCACTGGGAGCGCACCCGCCGCGGCGGCCGGCGCGGCTGGCGGCGGCTCCGCCGCGGTCGACGCGGCGGCCGCTGCTGATGACGCGCTACTCGCCGCCGCCGCCGATGCTGCGGACGGCGGCGGCGCCGACGGCGCTGCGGAGGGCGCCGACGAAGGCGCCTCGGCCGCCCCCCGCCGCCGGCTACGCAAGGTGGTGCACGATTCGGACGATGGCGGCTTCAGCGACCACGACGACGACGAGGCGGCGGAGGCGGCGATGCTCGCCGAACAGATCAAGAAGCATGGCGGCATGCGCGCGATGGCGATGGCCGCCGACGACAACGCGGCCGCCTCGACCCGGGGAGGTGCGGGCTCAGAGGTGGCGGCGCTCCGAAAGCTCGTGGCGTCACTCCCCGCGGGCGGGGTGGCGCCGCAGGAGGTGCTGCTCCCCGGCAGCACCCCTCCCAAGAACGGACGCCGCTTCCTCCTCTGGAACCTCGTCGGTATGATCTCCTCGCGTGAGGAGCCCACGTACTCTGCGGTCGAGGTCGAGTTCTCCGACGCGGAGCGCCACCGCACCCTCCGGCTGACCGACCACTACTCCTTCTCGATCGCGGCGCTCGACCACGCGGCGGTCGCATTCGCCTCGCGCTCCAACAACGGCAACCCCTCGACGCTCGTCTACCGCCCCCTCACGAGCTGGGCGCCCAACTCGGAGTGGCAGGTGCAGCTCGGCTCGGGCGAGGAGGCGCTCGCGCTCGCGCTCGGCCACAAGTTCGCGGTGCTCGCGACGAGCGCGCGCTACCTGCGCATCTACTCGCACACGGGCGCGCCTCGCGCCCTCCTCTGCTACTCGAGCCCCCTCAAGGCCGTCGCCGCCGCCGGTGGACTGCTCGCGCTCGTGACGCACGCGACAGGCGCGCCGCCCATCGAGGGCGGAGAGAGCCTCACGCTGTGCCTCTACGACCTGCGCGAGCCCGGGCGCCCGGTGCGGCTGTCGACGGCGCCGCTCCCGCTCACCGCGGGCGCGACGCTCGACTGGATCGGCTTCAGCGAGCTCGGAGCGCTCTCGAGCGTCGACTCGACCGGCGTGGTGCGCCAGTGCCTCCGGAGCGTCGGCTTCGACTGGGTGCCCCTGCTCCACGGCGCCTCGCTCAAGAAGTCCAAGGCGGAGCACCATTGGATCGTGGGGCTCACCGAGGCGCAGCTCATGTGCGTCATCTGCAAGGGCGACGACAAGTTCCCGCCCCTCCTACCACGCCCAGTGATGAGCGCGCTCCCGTTTGCGATGCCGCTCGCGTGCGCGGAGCCCTCCGACCCGCCGCTCGAGTCGAGCCGGCTGCTGAGCCAGCTCGGGATGGACGAGTTCCGCGTGACGGCCGAAGACGAGGGCGTCTCAGATGCGACCGAGACAAAGGAGCAGCTGCTGCGCACACTCACCAAGCTCGACTCGGTGACCATCAAGCTGATGGCCGCCGCCGCAAAGTCGGAGCGCAACGCGCGCTGCCTCGACCTCGCGATGCAGCTGCAGCTTCCCAAGTCGCTCGCCGCGGCGCTCAAGCTGGCGAACCACTACAAGATCGGCCCGCTCGCCGAGCGCATCACCAGGCTCCTCGAGGCCAAGCACGACGACGCTGTGCTCGACGAAGACCTCGAGGTGGCGCCCGCACGCGCGCCGCTCCCGACGCGTGTGCGAGAGCCGCAGCAGCAGCAGCAGCCGGCTGACAAGGGGGAGGATGCGCCGCAGAAGAAGAAGCGCGACGACCCCTACTGGAAGACAGACAAGGGCCACGACGAGAATGCCGAGGCTATGGAGGAGGAGCAGCAGCAGGAGGAGGAGGAGGCGGACGACGAGGAGGACGCTCCCAAGGCGTCGCTCAACCCGTTTGCACGCGCTGGCGAGAAGCCCAAGGCGAGCGCGCCATTCGGCAAGCTGGCCAATGGAGAGAACAAGAATGCCAACAGCGTGCCGGCAAGCAAGGGCGCCAAGCGGAAGAGCGGCGCCGCCGGTGGCGCGCCCAAAGCCTCAAAGGTCAAGTGAGAAGGGGGCGCAAAGTGAGAAGGGGCGCAAAGTGAGGAGGGGCGCAACCGGTTTCTCTCGAGCGCAGACCCGCTCGCACTAGCTGACTCTATTTGGACTCGTCACACACACACACAACTCGAGTGACACTCATGTTCATGCTCGCCACGTGAGGTTCTTGTTGAGTGTGTCGCGTGCATTGCTTGGTGCGAACACGTGCAAGGCTGCAAGCTAAGGCTGCGCCAGGCTCAGTGTGACCTACCCGAGCTCAGTCTGATACGAAGCGATCGCGTTGAGACTAGTCTTCTATACGTGCCAGAGACATGCTGAGAGTCACTTGTCAGACTCAGAAATCTTACAATCTCGAATACAATGATGTGATTTCCACTCGCGTGCAGGCTCATGCCTCTTGGGTTTTCGGTATGTATTCGTACAGTATCGGTGGCTTGATCATTTCCTCTGTTGCGAGCTAAATCTTAAGAGGCGATTGGCTGGCCCCCACGAGACGGAAGCATATGGGGGACGGGTCGTCGGAGGGTCCTGCAGCTGGCCTTCCGATGGCGTGGGCTTCGTCGTCGAGCAGCAGCGCACGGCGGTCGCGACTGCCTCCCGGCGTCTCGGTGGGCACCTCCTGCACCGCCATCGGCCTCTACGCGGGCATGCGACGACCCTTCAAGGCGCTCCTCCTCGCAACGCGAGAGCGCTCCCCTGCTGTTCACGTCAAGTTCGTCGCCGATGCTCACGGTCGCGAGGAGGCGCTCTACCTGCCGGAGCTGCGCCGCGCATTCGTCGACTACGCTGACATCACGCCCTATTCTGACAAGGGAAGGCCACCGCCCACAGCCTCTAAGACGAGGCTCCAGCGCAAGGAGCAAAGCGAGACGGCGCTGCCGCGGGTGCGCAGCACGAAGCGAGGGAAGCGGGTGAGCTGGGCGGATGCGATGGAGCCCAAGGTGGAGACGCACGTACGCCTCACGCGCCAGAAGACTTTCGAGGGCGCCACCGGCACAAGCGGGCGGAATGGGGGGCGCCTCCACGGCGGGGGGGGTCTCAACGGCGGGAGGGGGCTCGACGGCGGGGGAGTGGCCCATGGCGGACGGCGCTCGCCCACGAGGTCGCCCACGAGGTCGCCCACGAGGTCGCCGAGCCCGACGCGTGGGCGAGGCGCTGCCTCTCAGCGTGGTTTGGAGATGAGCCGCGCGGCGCAGGGCGCGTGCGACGCCTTGAGCGGCGAGGTGTGCCACGTGTGCGGCGGGCACCACTCTCGCAGAGGCAACGAGATGCTTCTGTGCGACGGCGAGGGGTGCGGTCGTGGGTACCACCTCCGCTGTCTCGAGGTGCCACTCAAGAGGGTGCCGGACGACTCATGGCTCTGTGCTCGGTGTGTACTCGAGGAGAGGCCTATAGCCGCGTATTTTCTCGAGTTTGGTGGCTCGAGCTCGGTCCGTATCGGGAACGAATTCCAGGCGCGCGCACGAAAAGACGCACGAAAAGACGAGAGCGAAGGAACGGAGTGGAAGCGGATCTCGCGCGCATGGATGCTTCTAGCAACAGACGCACTTGTGACACACACACACACGCCCAGTCACACACACCCAGCCAGTCACACACACACACGTCCCACACACACGTCACGCACACACACGTCACACACACGCAGTCACACACAACTAGTCACACACGCACGCACACTCGTCACACACGACACGTGCCCACTTGTCATACACGGCACGTGCCCACTTCCCACATGCACTACCGGTCGAGGCTGTTGAATCTGCCAATGTGCGCCTGTACCTCACACCCCTGTACCTCACACCCCCCCTCTCGAATCTCTCCCGCCCATGTGCACTTGCAGGCGGAGCTGCCTTGCTTCCAGGGGAGCCGCGTCCTCCGCATGTGCCGCCCCGAGCCTTGTCGGATCGAGCATGCTGAGCTCGAAGAGGAGATCGCCGTGGGCGCTGCGGCGAAGCTCACGGCCGCCGCCTACGAAGATCCCGGAAGCTTCCTCAAGCTCTACGGCGATGCGGTGCGGCCCGATCGGAAGGTGGCGACCGTTGAGCGCGCTGCGCATCAGAGGGAGCGTGAGCAGCAGACCGAGGCACAGCTCCTCGCGCGTGTGCCACTGGGGGGCCTCTGCTGGGCGAGCACGCTCGGTATCGCCGGCTGCCAGCAGCGCTTCAAGTCGCGGCTCGTCGCAGTGCGCGCGCTCGGTGGGCTCGTGCGCTTCCTCTCTGATGAGGTGGGGCGCTCGGATCGGCTCTTCTTGCCCGCGCCCACGCAGCAGATTGTGCGTGTGGAGGCCATCGAGAGATGGGTCGAGCCCACGCCTCAAGTGCCTCAGACCAAATACAGCACACGTACAGGAGCTGCAGCACAGGAGGAGTCGAATCGGAGCGGCGCTAGAATGCTCAGAAGGCGATGGGGAGGCGCCCCAACATAAGCTAGAACTATATCTGTCAGATCTAGTCGAGTTGTGTCTAGCTTGTAGCTA
>MDSY01034287.1_pt1 | contig 16838 bp, 6 predicted proteins | sample 811131 | NCBI WGS metagenome assembly MDSY01 (sample SAMN05326643, study PRJNA326480) | marine metagenome | isolation source: seawater | place: Atlantic Ocean: South West | collected 2010
AGATTTTAAGATTAAATCTCCACCATCTATGTTATTACCATTAGTGGATGTAGAACCCGCAGAGATAGTTAAGTCTCTACCTGCTGTTGTTGAAGTTGTAGCCGCTACACTTAATTCTGCATTTCCTCCATTAGCATAAACAATTTTATCTAAACTTGTAATAGTCAAATCTCCACTAGAATAAGATACATCCGATAACTCATTTAATGCAGTTGCGCCCGAAGCACCTATATCACTAGCAACTTCAGAACCAGTTCTAAAATCTACATTTCCACTTCCATCTAAAACTAAAAATTTATCTGTATCTGTTCCAGCATTTACAACGCTACCTAAATTTAAAGTTGTAGTAATTGAACCAGTACCATCTACTCCAAATTTAACAGCATCAGAATTGTTTCTAATTTCAAAATCTGTATTAGCATCATCACTACCTAAACGCATAACTATTTTTTTATCTGCATCTGTATTATCTATTATAAAATCTCCACCAGCAGTTCCTACCTCTATAGTAGTTCCTCCCGAAGCGGCAGTTATACTAGACATCTCAGTGTACGCATTGCTATTACCATACCCCAAAGATAAACTGTTTGTTTCTTGTGAAGTTGTAAAGTATTGAATCGCAACATCAGATGTAGCGGTAGTATCATGTTGTAATTTAATTAAGGCAATTGGCGCAAACCCTACTCCAATATCAGGAACAACTGCATCAGCAGTTCCCTCTAATACACTACATGTCCCACTACTGTTATATCGAACCCAATGATAAAATGCACCAGAACTAGGTTTAGTTATATTAGTTGCTGAAAGCGTTGCAATGGGTACTAATTTTCCATTAAAAAAGCCCTTACCAGCAGTATGAACCGCCACTTTAAACTGTCCAGTTACTAAAGTGATTCTAATATCTACTCCATGATTACTAGCATCTCTTATTACATAGTTTCCTTGCATTGACCTATGTAATGCCTTAAATAAACCTGAATGCGGAGAATCTGTTTTATCTAATAAATGAGTAGAACTAGTTTGTGTTGCGGCAAATTGAGTTATACCTATCCCCGAATTGCTTATATCTGTTGTCATTATTCAACCTCCATCGTATATATTACTTCGATAGTGTCACTAGTTGAAAAGTTTCCTATTGCATCAAAATTAATTCTAGCAAACATTATATTTTCTTTTTCAGTAGCACCAGTCATATTAAAATCAGCCGTTTCTATATCCCCCATTTCAGTATCAGTGGCAATATCCGCAAAAAATCCTACCTCCCTAACAGTATATCCTTGTAATGAAGTTCCAGAGAAACTAGATTTTATTTCTAAAACTTTATCATCTGAAGATATAGCACTATTATCTGCTGTCGTAGATAAAGGAACATCTAAATCAATTCCGTTTGCATCAGTTCCTCCACCACCCATTCCTAATTTTGTAGTACCTGCTCCTAAAAATTCTCTTAGGAATAAAGCCACTTTCTTTTTTGTTGTATTTGTTATCATATTAAATCATCGTCCGTTATTATTGTAGTTGTCGTTTCTAAAGGTTGCATAGTTGTACCAAAATCTAATTTTCTTTCTGTTAATGTTTGGAATCCTAATGTGAATGCGCTAGTATCCGCTAAACTAATCTTCTTAATTACTAGCCTTAATTCTTTCAGTTTAATAGTATCAAAAAAGTCTAAAGGTGCGGTTGTTGAGTTGAACTGAGAACCCCTAATAGAAGATGAATTTGCCTTATTTAAGATAGATAATTCTGCAAATCTATTGGCTAAATCTTTACGGTATGTTCCCACTTCTAATTCTACAAGTCCCATTAGTTCTCGTCTAATTTCATAAATTTTATATTGTCCTTTATCAATTCCCTCTGCTGGAAAATCCAAAGTAATAATATCTCCAGCCCTAATTAATTCGATTCCATTTTTAGCCATCCTAACAGTAAATCTATCATCTCCCTTTGAGTGGGCAGATAGTAAAGTTTTGGCTCTTGAATCTACATCATCTTGTGAAATAAGTTCCATATTTACATCTTCAAGAGTTTTCTTACCAAATTTGTCTATACTCTTACGATTTCTTTTAATTGCTTTAACACCATTTCCATAGACAATTATTTCATTATAAAGGTCAAAAGTTGATTTATTTCTAGTTACACTTATAATTTTTAAATCCGTATTGTCGTAAGATAAAACAATTGGTCTATAGTCTCTATCATTAGTCTGTTTAATTAAAGATGTACCTATTTCATCTAATCTTATTTCTTTTTCTTTATATTTAGCGGCAAAATTAGCCGCATTAAATATATCAACCCCTTGATAGTTAGGAGCAATATAATATGGGTACTCTCTATCATCTTGTATATCATATTGTATATCTTCTGAACTTAACAAATTATTAATAACGTCCTCAACTTCTTGGCCTATAACTACAGTTGAACCTATTCTAGCACTAACTGGGTTATCTATTTTAGATGGTACATTACTTTTTAAAGTAAATATTTCACCAAAAGATACTATACCATACATAGGCTGATTAATAGAATCATTTAAAGTTAGGCGGCATAAAGCAGTTCTATCATAGTAATCTGCCTCTACACTGATGGCTGTTTTTTGTTTAGAAACTCCATCGTTTAATAACATAGAATAAGACTCTCCATGTTTAAATGTATTTCTATTACCAGTAGGGTTAAACATATGTATGTAATCTCTTAAAACTGTAAAACTATTATTTAGTAAAACTATATTACCCGAAGAAGCGGTATTGGCAAATTCACCTGCAATAGTTAATGTGTTATTAGCACTAATAGATGTAACATAACATCTTTGATTACTTACCTTAATTACATCGCCCACCTGTAATTCAGTATTAAATAAAGTGCTACCATTACCTGTCAAAGTGCTAAGTCCAGTTGTCATGGAACTAATAGCCCCAGTTAGTGTTTTTTGTTGTGCATGTTTTGAATCCATATCTACAACAACATACATTGATAATACTGCCTCATTCTCTAATCCCAATGAAGCAGTTATACTAGTAGTATTAACTTGGTCTTCTTTTGTTGGGTCAGAACCCAAAAACTCACCTTCACTATTAACTCTTGATAAATTAGGAACATGTCCGTACATTCTATTTTCTTGTGGCATCTTAGTTGTTCTCGAAGATAAAGTGTATAAATTTAAATCGCTAGGAGTCTGAGGCCATAAACAAGTTTCAGCGGGACGCATAACTCTATAGTTAGCAAAGAATTGAACGTTACCACTTTTATCATGTGGAACGTTATCTATCAATAGTTCATGAGCAACAGTTTTACCTGTTGAATTTCTTCTATGTTCTTTAACATATATTATATGTTGAGATGGTACTACTGTATCATTCATAGAGGTTAATCTAGGTGATGAATTATTAACGTCAGAAGTTCTAGCAGAAAGATTATCCATACTCGCATGAGAATCGGCCCCATTAAAGGGATAATAATTATACAATTCTGTTTCCGCCCCAACTTCATAACCCAAATTACCAACTAAATACATACCAGTTAAATCTACATAGTCTAAAAATGGGTTATCATATGTAGCCGAATCAATAGCGGTTACTATTCTTAATACTCCCATTTTATTATTAGAACCATTTATGGAATCAAATGTTATCGTTCCCTCTTGACTCTCTGTTACTGTCCCCGCCGATAATGTTGAGCCATCAATATCTCTTAACTTTAATTGTGGTATAAATGCACCATAAACACCATCCGCCACATATAAACTATTATCAGGGTCATGATAATTTTTAATTGTAGTTCCCGATACATCTACATTCCATTGAGAATATCCACCGAATTCATCTTGCCCCTTTGTAACTATTATAGAATATTCACCACTACCAGTGTTAGTTAAATCTGAATCTGTAATGGAACCAATACCATCACCATATTTTATTTCTGCTAAATCAGCATTTGTAGCCGCAGAACTTCTCTTGGGTTTAGACCAAGCAAAACCTTCGGTTGTAGCGGCATTACCCGAACCTGATTGGTCGCCTACTTGATGACCATCTTTGAGTCTAATTTTACCACCAGTCGGTATTTTACTAATAGATTGCTCAATATTATATCTTCCCAAAGAAACCACTTCACAATTAGAATAAGGATTTGCTCCTTTTTGTATGGCATACAAGATATTAGATGCGTGATTATATTCAGTATGTATATCATTGTCAGGCATATTAGTAGAAGCATTAGCATCATTATCTGCTTTAATAACTAATTTTTCTTTAGCCTGTAAAACATTAATGGTATTTTGTCCGTTAGCAACCGCATCAGTAACGTGGTCGGAATAAAATGTTCTAAATGCTGGCGGTAAGGTATAAAGAGGACTACAAGGCGCACCTTGATGATGACTTATTTTGCGAAAACTCTCATTAAAATGAGTCATAAACTTAGATGCTGTTATCGCATTAATATCCGAACCACCTACAAACTCAAGTTCATTTGCGCTACTCCCACCTGTAGAATCTGTTCCTGTTCCGTCCGCATAAGAAGACCCATTTATGGAACCATATGCCAATTGAAACCATAACATAGAAGAACCTAAATAATAAAGACCATAAACTCCATTAACCATTCCTTGAAGCATATTTAAATCATCATCACCTACTTGAGTAAATGTATTTTTAGCGCCCCTACCTTTAGTCGTGAATTGGAAAAACGAATCCCAATAATCTTGTGCTGTTATCGTATTTGTTCCATCACCACATACATTAAGAGTACCATAATAATATGCATAAGTACCATCTGATTTTAAAATAGGTTTTCTAGGAGCACCTACTAAAGTAATGGTAGTATTTGTTCCATCCGCTGGATTAGCATCTGCGACCTTTCCAATATATTTTCCTTTATCTGTAAATATTTGGTCGCCATTTACTAAAGCACTAGCAGGGTCAGAGCCATCAAATGTTACAGTCTTATTATCGGTTCCGCTATATCCAGTTATAATTAAATCTATTCTTGTCAAAGGTTGAAATCTAGTATATTCAAAATTAGGAGTATTGAGTTTAGCCATATCACTTGGTAATCTTTCAGGGTCTAGTAAGTTAAAATGCCAATCATAAGTACAATCTATTAAACGCATTAAACCAAATCTTTTCATTTCAGAAGGAGTAATAGATGCTTCACTAATAGGTATATTTTGATATTGGTCATCTACTTGCTTTTCTTCTAATAAAGTCCCTTCGTAAAATTCATGATTTACATTACTAGAATCTGAAGCACTTGCACCTTTAACAAATATACTATAATCAGTAAAACTTCTACTAACTGCTGTGCTATCTACTGTTCCAGAATAACCTATATGGTGTTTTCTAGCCATAGAATCAGGGTACATATCTGATGGTGAAAAAATAAACCATCTCATCGTTTTGGGGTCGGGTAATTCCCAATGGTCTTTTGCTCTAGTAATACCGTCAAACTTTGGTCCAATCCAAGGAGGATATAAAACTGTAATTTCTTCGAAACCTGTACTGTTTGCATCAGAGCCTCTAACTTCTACGTTACCAGTAATTCCTACTCCTATCTGAGTAAAAGGAGGTTTAGTTACATCCATTTTTATTTTGTCATTAGAACTAGAGCCAGTAAAACTACTTTCTAATTTAAATGCTCTATTATTATTCCTATCAGGCCATCCACTCAATTTAACCCATTGTCCTAAAATACTAGTAGGAAGAAGTTGGTCATCATTAGCATTAGTATCTATAAAACATGGATTATCGCCAGCAGTATATTCTATGTCATAATCATAAACATCAGATGCAGAACCTAACGCTTTAAACTTTTTATAAGTTATAGCCGTATCTATAGTATTTACAGGCGCTTCCATATCTTCTTGCCAATCTCCGCCTCTAAAATTATCATGCATTCTTGGCATATATCTAGGGTGTTGAAACATTACATAATCAGAGTGTTCTGGAGAAGATACAGTTGTTCCCGTTTTATCAAAGTCAGCAAAATTACTTCCTAGTATCGGTCTAAAATCTCTTGATTCGGGAGATAAATATTCTAAGAAATAAGGATGTGTTTTTATTAAATTCGTAGAATCCCATAAATCACCATAAGCATCATCAACTTCATCGTATCTTCTAATTGCCCAAGAGAAATCATTATTGTGATAACCATAAGGGTATTTCATTATTTTATTTGACGCAAATTTAGCATCTGTTAATCTATATGCTGTAGCGTAACCATTTACTCTACCTTTTTCTGAGTTGTAAGCATCTTTAATGTTTCCATCTTTTCTTCTTCTATTAATATAAGATAAAGCCATACCTCTTTGTAATCCAAAATATCTCCATTTAAAATTACCATATCTATCTATCATATCTGAATATATTTCATGGGCATCCGTAGTGCCATCATCATTAGGATTATAAAACGCTTGAGATTGCCAACTAGAACCATTATGTGCTGAACTATGTGCAAAACTTAAATCAGTTATATAATGATACAAACCACTAGACCATTTAATAGGTTTACAAATATTATCTGCCGCATTAGGACTAGAGAGATAGTTATCGACTAATGTAACAACTCCCCCTTGCCCCAACCCTTGAGTATTCAAGAAATATAATCCTTGAGTAAAGTAATCATTCATTACAGTTATTCTTACAGAATCACCAGCAGAATCCGCTTTAAATGCATCTATGCTATCTAAATTTCTATGGCCCGAACTTTGTTTTCTTGATGCAAAAGTAATAGTGGTAGAACCGCTATCCTTGAACACTTGTGCTATAGAGAACAAACCATTGTTATAATATTCTGAATTACCCTCTATGTATATTCTCATTCCTTCTTCTAATTTATTTAAAAACTCTATTGTTGTGGAATCTGTAGAAGTTAAAGTTGATACTGTATAAGTAGAGTTAGAAGAATCGGGGCCACCCAAATCATCTAAACTAGTGCTTACGGCAAATACTAAACTAGTGCTTGCAATATATTTAGGGGGCGAAGCAGATGAATAATATTTGTAAATACCTTCTCTGCTAGTTATATTTTTGAATAAAGGTCTATCTAAAGTAAAGGCGACTCTATCATTTGCTAATCCATCACTAGAGCCAGTACTAATGTCTATAATCTTTCCAAATAAAATACCATCAGCATCAAAAATAAAATCTCCTTCTTTTAATTCTTCAATCCAAGTACTAAATTCAAAAATACCTTTATGGCCTTCAGGTAAAGATTCTTCAAATAAGCCCAACCATATTAAATTTTTATCTCTACCATCTAAAGGATTATCATCTACTCTACCTAAAACTGCGGGACAAATAGGCGCTACTTCTATAACTGTATCTTGTTCTTTTGAAGATATATTTATTATATCATATTCTGTTAAAGAATTAACAGTATGCAAATTAACAAAATCTATAGTATATTTATCGGTTATTTCATCTGCTAAATGGCAATAAAATGGTAAATCATAATCAATATTTTCTGGAGCATGAATACTATAACCTTTAGCCAAAGGATGAGAACTACTAGAAGTTCCTACTAATGTATTTCCTTCTATAGCGGGAGCCTTTGCCCCAGTTAAAGATAAAGAATTACCACTATTAAAAATAATACCTTTATCTCTAGTTCCACTTAATGAGTTAACTCTAATGGTAGAATAAGGATTAGCACTCATAGCCTTAGCGAAACTAATTGTATTTCCTCGAATACTTTGTTTAACAAAAGAAGATGCGGCAGAATCATCATCAATTATTTCTGGAACTATATTAGATAATTTGTCATCAGCGGTTCCCGACACATTAAAAGAAAACTGACTAGAAATCATAATTGGTTCATCATTTTTTAATCTTGTAGGTATTCCCTCTTCAAATGTTATAGTAAAGGGGTCACTACCTGTTATGTTATATATTCTACCTATGAAAACTCCTTGAGTTGTAAATAATAAATCTCCCTTATATCCTTCTGTTATACTTGTCGTTGCGGCAGAAGCATCAGCGTGTTCTATTACTATTGATGTTGTTCCTACCTGATAAACTCCACCATTATCGGGATGTTGTATTTGACCATACAATGACATTCTTTCAAATGGCCCTACAGTAGAATAAACTATATCTTCTGTAAACTTAAAATCTTTATTTACTATTGGTCCTAAGAGTTTACCAACATCATTTCTTCCTCTAACTTTTAATTTAAACATTCCATCTTCTATAACTTGTTCTATACTTTCTATGATACCAGAAAATACTCTTTTTTCTATATCATATGCACCTTTAAAATAATCCAAATAAGATAAAATTCCTCTAACATGAGTTTGACTTGCGGCATTAGGAGAACGGGCTAAATCATATCTATAGTAAGTACCACCAGCATCTAAGCCGCTGTTTAGAGGATAACTGTATAAAGAAGTATTAGATAACCCATCTGCATAAGGAAGATAATCAGTCTTATTATAAGATTCTAAAAACCTTTCATCTTTAAGGTGAGTTTTAAGTTTAATAAATTTATTATATTTATCTCCATATTCAACATTTATTCTATGTCCTGTTGCCGAACCACCCCTTAAAATTAAATTAATATTATTAACTCTAGTATGTTCTTGTTTCTCAATAGCATTAGAACCAACATTAATAGTTGCTCCTGTTGTTTCAAATGTGTTTTTAAAAGTAGTTAAACCTCTATTAGTAGGTGCGGCGGAACCACTAGTATAATCTAAACTATAACCATCGAGATGTGAATCAATTGGAATATCAGTAATAATATTATCAACAAGATAAGAGTACTTTCTTCTATATCCTGTAGTACTAAAACTAGGGACTCCTCCACCTGCTAGTGTAGTTGTATTATATACAGTGTCAGTTTCTTTTCTCCATAATCTAGGGGTAATGGTTTGAGAACCACTAGAAGGATTTGTAATTATATCTGGAATTATATGATATAAAACACCAGAAATACTTACAGTAAATCCTTCATATAGTGGGTCATAAACTCCTGTTCCTGTATCTGTTCTTGAATTTGGAATGGGGCTCATTAATGAAAATCTTATATCTTCATTTTCTGTTAAATTATCTACAGTTAAAGTTGTTTCACCTTGATGATATGTAAAAGTCCCTAACTCTGAAACTCTATTTAATCCTTGTTCTTCATTAAAAATTATTTCATGAATAAAAAGAGGGTCGCCTTCTTTCATTTTTTTAGCCAATATTTTTTGCGTATCAGCGAACACAATATCCACATACCCACCAGTCGAAGTAACTGATTCATAATCAATCATCTCCATAGCGTTTGGTGCTATATTGTTAGTTAAAGGTGAATCAGTATAATGCATATATCTTGTTTGTCCAATAGCATGATTATAGAAATTAGTAGTATCATTATTAGGTCTATGTGCCATCCTAAATGCATCATTCATTTTAAAGAAACCACCCGCTTGCGAACCAACATGGTCAGAATTAAAAACACAATATATTTTATTGTGGTCTAAATCTACAGCATGTCCAGTAAAAAATAAAGACAGACTATTAGAGGTAGAAGCCCCACTAAAATCACTAGCGTTCATTGTTAAAGTTGTAGCCGTTGAACTATTACCTTCTACAATGTAAATACCAGTTTGCGCACCCGTTAATCTAAATCTTGAATCTTTCAATATACCTTTTAATCCCCAATTGACACTAGCCCCAGTAAACACATCAGTAACATCTGTAAAGAAATCCGTAATAGAGTTATCAAAACTAGCATCAGTACCAACTGTAATTGTATCAGGACTACCATTAGTTAAAGCCAAATTATCAGATAAATATTGTAAAGTATCAACTGCAACGGGGTCATCTGCTTTATACAACATATCTACAACGGTTGCTTCCATAGTATAAGGGCCGTAATCAATTATATCTGCCCCATATTCTTGTGCGGTAACGAACACACTAGTAGAATAAAAGTGATTTATTCCCGTACTAGAAGCAGTGCGCAAAACATATCTTGTTGCTGGTTCTAATCTATCTTTACCATTTAAAAAATGAAAGAAAGGTCGTGAAACGTAAGTGTTTACACTATGTATATCATTATCTTGTGTTCCTTGTAAACCATAACCACAAGCAACTAGAGTCTGATTATCAGAATCTAATTCAGGTAAGTTAGCATCATATGAATCGAAGATAGCATATTTAGTTCCTTTTGGAATATCTACTCCTAATGATGGAGTAAATTCAATAGTATCTCCCCAAACCTCTGATTCTAATATCTCCGTTACTTTAGCAAAGTGATGTAAATTAGGGTCATCAGCATAAACTAAAACCCATAAATGTTCTGCGCTATCTTTAATAAAAACTTTATCTCCACTAGCATGAGTAGTAGGTACTGTGTTATTAAATCCTCTAACTACAGTTAATCCACTAGGTTTAGCAGTTACCAACATTTCTTCATTATTAATCACAATAATATCATTAACGGAAAAATTAGCCGCACTGGAAACAGAAACAGAAGTAGCAGTTTCAGTTAGTCCGCTACTTAATGTATCTTTATCTGTAAAAAATCTTTGACCAGTATTATTATCATAATCATAAGTCTTTATGATGTTACCTTTAGTAGTATCTAAATTAGATAAGTATTCAAATACAGAACTTATACCTGTATTGTTATTAGGGTATTTCCTATTTATTGTATTATAAGGTTCATGAAAAAATGTTAATTCTTCTGAACCACTTCCAGATGCACTAGTGGATAAAACGAATTCTACTCCGTTTGCATTAACAGAACTAACGGTTGCTCCCGCTGGAATATTATTACCAGTTACAGACATTCCCGCAACTATACCAGTGGTATCACCACTATCTACGGTGGTATTTCCATTTAAAGTAAAAGTACTAATTACTCTGTGTGATTGATTAATACCAGCAGTTACCCCTGTTAGAGTAGTATTATCTGCTTTGTGTATTTCATAACTAGTAATAGTTTGATACCTAACTTGTAAATTCTCATCATCTGCTAAGGTAACTAAATTATCTTCCTCTAAAGTTATAATAGTAGAACTTAAACTTTTTATTGTTCCTACTAATGCTTGGCTATCATCATAAACAAAATCTCCCACTTTAAATCTATCTGTGGGAGAAAACGTAGAATCTCCCCCTGTATCTACTATGATAGTTCTTGTAGAATTAGCAGAAGCAATTGCACCATTAACTAAAACTCCACTTGAATAAAATCCCCCCGATGCCCTAAAATCAGCAAAATCTTCACTAATATTTCCTTTTACTAATAAAGGATTTAATGGAGTTTCGTATAAAGATTTAGTTAAAAAATTACCAGAATAATCACCTAGAATATTAGTATCGGTAGTTAACGCATTAGCAGTTTGTTGGGTTTGACCTTTACGCATAGCAAATACATTAGTGTTAGCAAAATTATTTATCTTCATGAATTATCACCCTCAAATCTAAAATAAAGTAAAGTATTTCTAAAGTTAGGAAGTAATGTATCTAAACTATTAAAATTTTCTTTAACATCTTTTGTAATTGCAAACTCATGCATTTCTCCCATAAACTGAGAAGCCCTTCTTGTTTCTAAAGTATCGTTACCATTAGAACCTAAATAACAATCAGATTGGTCAAACTCGAAATCAGTAATTGTATTATTTGTTCTAATAGTCACATCTTTTACAGTACCAGTTGAATTACTAACTGTAACTGTTCCAGTAGTTATAGTGAAAGAGTTAGTACCAACTGTTTGACTTGGCAATTGCCATATTCCATCTAATGTTCCAGAATCAGGATTAGAACCTTCAATACTAATCCAATCTCCAACCGCTAAACCATGTGGGTCTATTGTAGTAATAGTTACAGTTGTACTACTAGAAGCATCCATAGAACTTATTCTTAAGTCTCCTTCATTAAATTGTTGAGTAGGAACTGGAACTCCGTCCAACATTAAAGTTATTCTTTTAGCCTGTGCATCATAACCCATAGCCAAATGAAAAGGACGTAAAACGTAAGACGCTTCTTTCCAAGTTTTACTCAGTACATGTATTCCATGTTGGTGAGAATCAGCACCAGAGGCTATAACTAACTTTACACCATTAAGTAAGGTGTCTGGAAATATCTTATATAATGTCCTAGAAAAATTATATTCTTCTTTTACATTTATAGTATAATTAGTTGCTGGAGTAGAGTTATTATTATATGCATCTAATTTACTAGTTTCCGCAGTACTAGAATCCGTTCCCCTAGTAACTGTTAAAGTGTTACCAGAAATAGCAGTAATAGTAATTATTTCATCTCCAAATCTTAATGTTTCATTAATAGTTAAATCTCTAGCATCATCAACGTAAAAAGTAGTTTCAGTAGTAGTTCTTACTGGTTTAACTAATTTACATGCCGCCATATACGTCACACCTATTTTATCAGTAGATGCATTCGCACTAGCACTTTCTATATAACCTAAATAAATAGGTTCTGTTTGTTCCAATTGAAGTCCATAAGTTTTAGAAGCCGCTGTTTGTGCATATAATTTTCTTCCTCTCCACACCCTTTCAGACATATCTAAAGCATCTGCGGCGGCACTACCGTTGTGACTATTACTACTTTGTTCTATGAAAGATATAGCCCCTTGAGTATTAACTGCTCTAGTGCTATAAAAAACCTTTAAAGTATCAGAAGTCATATCACCAGAACTTAATAAAGTTGTAGCACTATTACCTGCGGCTACCCATTGGGTAGTATCTAAAGTTAATACCTGTGCGGCCCTATTACTAACTTTATAAAAACCGTCATTGTTAGAAGAACCAACAACTTTGATATAAACTATATCTGTGGGCCAAGTTCCTCCACTTCTAGTGATAGTAGAGTTAGTGTTTGAAAAGGTTATATTATGAGAAGAGGTATCAATAGTAGTGTCAGAATCTAAAGTAAAAACTCTTTCGGTCATAACTTGCGTTCCATCTTCCATAACTAAAACATGATATTTTACCCTATCTTCTTTATTTAGATAAACTGGTTTCCCAAAAGTACCATCAACCCATGCTGGTTGCTCAACAGTTCTGCCGTAATATTCTTCATCTGCTGTTATAACTGGATTATTACTTTCTACAGTTATAGTTCTAGTATTTCCATTTACATCTTTACCTTTTAATACACACCCTATTTTATATTCGGCTGGCTGATTCATATTACTTCTTATCATATTTTTTAAATAGAATTCACAATTAGGATTATAGAATAATGACATTTTATGTGATTTTCTTCTATCTGTATAAATAGGAGCATTAAGTAAATGTGTTGTAGCAATAGTTCCATTAGCCCCTCTAGTTACTTCTATTTTTGCTCCCTTACCATAATCCCTATCAATAGATACAATTTTCATTTGTTCATTACCTATTCTAATGTGATTACCACCTTCTAAGTTTTCTATATTACTAACCACAAGAAAAGGAGTACCATCACCTGCTGTTCCTTGTGATGTACTACTAATAGCCGTACCTAAATAAGCAACATGTTCGTGAGAAAAATAAGCAGATGAGCGAGAAGATGTAGCACCGCTAATATTTCCAACGGATGAAAAGGCTTTATCTGTAAAGGGTAAATCTAAATTATCAGAGTCTACATTTCCATCTACCGAAGGATTACCACCAGTCCTATCAAAATCTGCGGCTAAAGTCCAACTAAATCCATTTATATCGTAAGGAGTTATAATACCTTCAATAGTAAAAGAACTATCATGCCCCCATAACCCATAAGGGTCTTCTGAGCCAGTTGGTATATGTTTACTATAATCTAAATGAACATAACCATCACCCATAATAGGAAACACTAGTGACTTTTTATCTCCACTATAAATCCTATAACTCATAATATCACATACTTGCGAATGCTATCTCAAAGGACATATTAAATTCTATAAAAGGTTGACCACCAACAAATGTAGTGTCAAAAGAACGAATAAACCCACTTAACCCATTAGTGGTATTATTACCAGTATCTATGGGTTTAGGGAATTTAGTAATTGGGAGACTCATTGTTGCATCTAATTCACTGCCGCCTTTATCCCTTACAGCATAAGTAAATGGAATTAAAGGACAACTTTCTGATACCAAAGAAGCACCTACGTTAGTTATAGGAGTACCACTTTCATCTTCATCGTGATATAAAAATTTAGGTCCAACTCTTGAAGGAATTAAAATTATTAATTTGTTTAAGTTTTGTTGTGCTTGCATAAAAGATGCATCTACATATGAATGTATTAATTGTGCCACCTCTTGTGCTGTCATAAATACACTAACATGACTACCATCTACATTATCTGTATAAGAACTTGTAGAATCTAATGGGTCTTTTTCATCTAATGGAAAATCACCAGCATTAAATTGTTTATGTATTGTTTGTTCAGTTATAATACCACTAAGAGTAATTGACTTTGTAGCCATTCCCAAATCTAAACCAAGAGAAACAGATTCACCAGTAGCAATACCTATTGCTGGAGTAGGAAAGGACATTATGTTTTTAGCAGTAGAAATAGAAACATTATCACATTTAAGTGCTATTCTATTTGTTTGAAATTTTTTCATAGAATCACCTGCACTATCCGCTTTAGGACTCCTTGAACTTAAGTCAAGATAAACAAAATGAGAATCTAAATCACCAGAAGAAAACGTAGTCATCTTAATACCTCACATTAGTAGACGAAGAAGTAGTTCTATTTATTTCCACATTAATCATTCGTCCTATTTTTTTCGCCATATCTCTTAATTCTGTATCTGTTGCACCCATTCTTCCATTCACCGAAACGTTAATTGTAGTATTACCACTATTGGCTAACATAGCCCTACTAGCCGTATTAGAAAATACTCTTGCACCTCTAGGCATTTTAACTAATTCTGGTCCTCTTTCTCCGACTAAAGATAGACCACCCATGACAGTGCCTCCCAAAGCGAATGGCTTTATACTGTCAATCACACTTCCTACAATACCAACAGCCCATCTTCCAATTCTATCTAAAATGTCTACAAAACCTTCCCAAATGGTTCCAGCAATGCCGCCCCAACCACCTGCTTCGTCAAACCATTTTTTAATACCGTCAGTCCATAACTTCTTTTTTATTGCTTCACCAATTTTCCCCAATGCCCCTTCTTGTCTAAAAAAGTTAACGAAAGCGACTATTGGTTTTATAGTTACAGCGATAAGTAAAGCCATAGAAGCATACAATAGTCCTATGCCTAATTTTAATATACCTTTCATAACAGAAAATATAATAACTCCTAATCCCCCAAAGATTTTACCAAAACCTTGTAGTAAAATACTTAATCTTTCTCCGAAAGTTCCACTTCCAAAAAATGCCTTAAATACCATTACGATACCTTCGACCACCAAAAATACTCCACCTAGTATTTCTTTAACTGCGGTTACTACAGTTCCTAAAACATCTGCCGCACCAAACACTTGTTTAATAACTTCAAAGATTGGGAATAAAAGTAAAATTGCTAACATAAAATACATGAAGTAACTAACTGCCATTTTAGATATTGAAAATAAAGTCATAAATCCAGACTTCATTTTTCCTAAATAGTTTATACTAGTTATGAATTTTGAAGTTCTTCTAAACCACCCCATAATCCCAATATCTTTTAATCTACGTTGTAAGTCATCTCTTTCTTTAGTAATGGCTAGTTGTTCCTCTAATTTTTTAGATACCTTTCCTAATCTTGCGAATTCTGCTCCAGCCGCAGTTCTACCTAATCCACCAGCATCTCTAAGTTCTTGTTGTCTCAATCTTACTTTTTCTAAATCATCTTTTAAAATTTCTTCTTTTCCCTCAAGACCTAATTGAGATACTAAATTTCGTTGAAGTTTTAATTCTTCTTTAAGTTTTTTCTTATTTAATTTAGTATTAAGTCTTTCTTCGGCGGCAAGTTGTTTTTTCATTTTACTTTCTATTTTATCCCTAACTTTTTGCATCTTTAGTTGTTCATTCATATACATTTTAGTTGTTCTTTCTAGGGCTTTTTGTTTTGTTTCTTCCCCTTCTCCAAATACTAAAGTCAGCATTTCATATTGCATTTTTACTTCTTGGTTAGTTTCTAACAAATTATCAAAGTTAGCCATATCCATCTTATTAATCTGTTCTTGAACTAAATTATATTGGTCATTTAATTGACTTATAGCCTTAGCAGATTCATTAGTTGCTTTAACATTATTTTCAGTTCTTGTTCTAAATAAATCAAGTGCTTGACCAACAGAACGAACATAATTTTGTAATCTCCATAATGGGCTACCTGATAATATACGACTAAACATAGTCCATGCTTTACCCATACCATCTGTGCTATTAGCCATTTTACCGAAGGTAATAAGCAAGCCTTCATTTGCATTTTTTGTAGCCTCACTAGCGGAAGCAAGAGAAAACATTACTTCGGATGCTTTTTTGGTTTGCTCTACTTGGTCTTTTAAAGCCTTATTATTCCCTTGTAAAGCAGTTAACATTTGTTTTTGTAACTTAATTAATTCACCTAATTGTGCATTTGTATTAATTAATTCTCCCAAAATATCACCTGTTATTTTTCTTCATTTCTTTTTCCATCTCTTCCGCTTTATACTGTTCCACTTCACCATGAACCATTAACATATCTCTTACTAAACGTGCGGGCATCTGATAAACCTCTAATGGACTTATCGCTAAAGCCCTAGAAAGACTATAAACTGTAATCAGAGATACAATCTCTGGGTCGGATTTATGACCTCTTATTGCGGCTCTGATTTTTCGTTTTTTGTATCATCCCCCATAGCATCTTGAAGGGGATTAGGAAGTATATCTTTTAATTGACTTCCTAAGTAGGGACTTAGCCTAATTAAATCAGTTTTACCTAAATGTGGCTCTGTCTTTTCTAC
>MDSY01114250.1_pt1 | contig 16837 bp, 14 predicted proteins | sample 811131 | NCBI WGS metagenome assembly MDSY01 (sample SAMN05326643, study PRJNA326480) | marine metagenome | isolation source: seawater | place: Atlantic Ocean: South West | collected 2010
CACTGCGGCGGATGTTTGAATAGTACATTCTGATAAATGAATATCGCATACGCGTATACCTTCATGTGATTCTTGTGATTTTTGTTTGTTTTTGTTTTGTGTTAAACGATCTATTTGCGGATGTATATATTCTTCACCATATTTTGTTTTAATAAATGGTTTTAATTGATTAATAAAATCTTTTGAATAACAAGCATTATCGGTGCGCATATAAGTGATTAATCCGTTTTCATATAATTCCTGTGCGTATTTCATTGTAGCTTTTGGTGAGAACCTCAAATAAGAATATGCTTTTTGTTGTAAACTACTTGTAATAAGTACTTTTGGTGGTGATTCCTTAATAGAACGTGATGTTTTTGTCTCTATTATCCATAAAGGTGGTTGAGTTGTAAGAGTTTTCATAAAATCTTCAATATCATTTTTGTTTATACGAATGGAACATGAAAATGGAACACGTTTATCCGTAAATTGTGTATTACATTGAAACTCTGTTTCAAGAGACAAATTATCAATCTCTTTTTGATTATCATATACTAATTTTAAACAAGGTGTTTGACAGCGTCCTGCTGAGAGAGTATGTTTTACATATTTCCACAAAAGAGGGCTGACTTTATATCCTAAATATATATCAAGTATTTGTCTCGTTTGTTGACTTTTAACTCTTGACATTTGTACTGTGGTAAGTTGGCTTAATGCATTGGTTAATGCGGATTTCGTAATTTCTTGAAAAACCATCTTCTTTGTTGTCTCTGGATTGAGACCACAAAACTTACACAAACACCACGCAATCGCTTCGCCTTCTCTATCATCGTCCGTTGCTAATATAACTTCTTTAGATTGCTTGATTTCTTTTTTAATATTTGTCAGTATTTTTCCTTTATCTACTTTGTAAGATATATTGTATGTCTTGAAACAAATTTGATCTAACGAATCCAGTTTTGTAAAATGACCATATGAAGCAATCACTTTATAAGATGTTCCTAAATATTGCTCTATTTTTTTACATTTTGAAGGAGATTCCACGATGACAAGTGTTTTATTTTTCGAAGACATGATAGTTTATCTATATAGAATAGTGTTTAATCTTATTTCAATTTTCTAATAATATATAACGCTTTAAAGAGACAAATAATAATACTAATCAAAATAATATTAAACACAATACAATAACATATATAATTATGTGTGGAATATTTGCATTATTATCACAAGATGAATCAAAAAATACAATATCAGATGAATTGATTACTTATTTTCAAAAAGGAAAAAAACGTGGTCCAGAACATTCTTGTATAGAATATGTCTCTAATGGTGTATTGTTTGGGTTTCATCGTCTTGCGATTAATGGTTTAGATAAAATTTCCAATCAACCTTTAAAGCATGAAGCGTATACATTAATATGTAATGGAGAAATATATAATTACAACGAGTTAATCATAAAATTGGGATTATCCCCTAAAACAAATAGTGATTGTGAAGTGATTTTAGGTATATATGAAATGCTTCAATATAAAACATTGCCTTTACTACATGGTGATTTTGCGTTTATTTTATACGACAGTAATAATGATGAAGTTATTGTTGCACGTGATCCATATGGCGAGAAATCGCTTTACGTGTGTTACTATAAAGACAATACAATCGGGTTTTGTTCTGATATGGCATCACTAATGTTTAATAAAGAAATTGAGAATATAGAATCTTTTCAGCCAGGTACATTTGCGGTGTTTAAAAAAAATGACGAACAAATGTTTGAATGTTTATTTCAAGAACGTTATTACTACAATATTAGTAAACAATATATTACAGGAAAGAAAACAATTGAATATTACATGTATTACCTTCTTACGTATTTACAAAGAGCTATAATATTGCGCGTATGCAATAGTGAGAGACCATTGGCGTCTTTATTGTCTGGTGGTTTAGACAGCAGTATTATATGTGCATATGTAACACGATTTTACAAAAAAAATAATGAAAAAACATTAGAGACATATAGCATTGGTCTTGAAGATGCAGAAGATTTGAAGTATTCACAAATAGTTGCTGACCATATAGGTTCAAAACATAAACAAATTGTAGTCTCAAATGAAACATTCATAAGGTCCATTCCAGAAGTGATTAAAGATATAGAAAGTTATGATACAACAACAGTACGAGCCAGCGTAGGTAACTGGAATATTGGAAAATATATCAAAACAACAAGCGATGCAAAAGTAATATTTAATGGCGATGGAGCAGATGAATTAATGGGTGGATATTTATATTTTCATTGCGCCCCAAATGACGATGCGTTTGATTACGAGATTAATCGACTACTTGGTGATATTCATCATTATGATGTTCGTCGTTCGGATAGAAGTATATCCAGTCATGGTTTAGAAGCACGAACCCCTTTTTTGGATCGCGAGTTTACTAAATTTTATTTGAGTATACCGATTGAGTATCGCAATCATAATAATGGTGGTTATTGTGAAAAATATTTAATACGAAAGGCAATTGAATTATACGATACAGACTTGTTACCTAAAGAAATTCTATGGCGAAAGAAAGAGGCATTTAGCGATGGAGTAAGTAGTCTAAATAAATCTTGGTATGAAATTATTCAAGAGACATTAGAGACAAATGACACGATTGTTAAGAAAGAGTATGAATATAATACACCCAAAACATTGGAACAAATGTATTATAGACAAATATTTGAAGAAGAATATCCATCTTGTGAAAAGGTAATACCTTATTTTTGGATGCCTCGTTTTATTGAAAATGCGCAAGACGCAAGCGCGAGAACATTAAATATATATAATAAAACAAGTAACTAAAAGTTATATTACATATTATTTTGTTTTTTGTATTCGGCATAAGAAATCGTTGAGCCTTTATTGGATTTATTTTTTGTTTTTTTTGTCTCTTTACCAGTATTTTCTTTTTCTAAATCAATACGTTTATCAATATACATTTCTTTCAACAATGTACCAATCGTAAAAGATGCTTCATGTTGATTTTTTTCACCTTTTTCAATACGTTCTAATTCATCTAAAAATTTATATAAAGTTTTTATATGTATTTGATTTTTAAGTAATTTATTGTAAATATTAGGATAATGCGTGTAAAGATCACCGCAACCATTCGCCATGGCTTCTTTATCAAGAGTTTTAAAATCATTTGTTCTGACACGACGTTTAATATTTTGAATATTAGAAACACTTTTTCTTATCATAGCACTGTGTTTTGTGTTACGAATGAGTTCTGTATTATCTTTAGTGTCATTTTCATGTATCATTCTATTTAATAACTGTTTTTGTTCTTCGTTCATAAGATATATCTACTTCAAAGATTATAATATGTTAATAAAAACGTAATAAAATAATTTATTTATATTCAAACCTATAATGTAAAAATGAAACTATAGATTGTCATCCATAAATAAATAAATATATAATCTTTGTGGATATAGGATTAATTCTTTTTTCATTCTCCGCCTTTCATTTGTCTCTTTTTGATTGTTCTGCGTTTTTGTTTTCTTCTTTTAAGAGATTGGGAACGTTGTTGACGTTTTTTTAAAAGTTTTTGAGTTTTTCCTTTTGCCATTATATATTTTACAAATATTATATGAATTCATATAAACAACTTTTGTATATGAATTCTATAACATGCCAAAAAACTTATTGATATATGGTGGATACAATTGGGTTGGTTTTGAGTTGATTCAAAATTTACTGATAGAAAACTCATTCAAACATTTTGTTATAGTAGATTCATTTCAAAATCGTTTATGGAAGGATGAAATCAAAACAAAGTTTGATGAATATAGATATATGTACAATGAAAATATACATTTATATAATATTGATATCAAAGATGGTTATAAATTGGAAAATATATACAAAAAATATAATATAACACACGTTATCAATAATATCAAGTATAATATGAATGATGAATATCACGAAGAAAAAGAGCAAGGTTTCAGAAATATTATGCAATATAATATTTCATACAACGTATTAACCTATATTTGTATGTATCGTCATATAACACATAATACGTTTGCGCTAAATTACAATATAAGAAATAATTATGTAAATATGTGTAAGAAATTCAATGAAAGTATTCAAAAAATCAACGAAGAAGAACAATGTAGGATGAATATAGTTCATATACCAATTTACGATTATGTATTTGGTTTTAAAAAAGACAAATATAATGAAATCGTAACAAAATATAAAAGAATTATAAAAACACAAACACCATGTCGAATGTATAAATATAGTTGTTTTATGCAATATGATCAAGATGTAATAAATCAAATGTTATGTTATTTGTTAGACTTAGCTCCAGTAAAGGAGCTTAAGGTTCGTAAATATTCTTATTTGTCTCTATATGACACAATCTATTTTCATGTAACAAACGATTCAACTTATAATGATAATATAATCACTCATGACAATGATTTAATAAACTATATAAAAATGGATATGAAAGAGTAAATAAAAAACTATATTACTATAATATATAGAATGAATAATAGTGTATTAAGCGGTGTAAATGTAATGCCTTTAAAAGGACAAACTTCGTCGAATGGCGGGCAATTTTCTTTAATGAGGAGTTTATTTCGCGATGTTCCAAAGCAACATCCAAATAATGTAACCGATCACTTAGGTAAGAATACATTATATCAGGATAATTCTCTTTATTTATTGAAAAAGAAAGCAAATGCGCTTGGTAAACAAGCATATAATTCACCCTTATCTTTCAACGGGAATCCAAAGAACGACGCAAAACAAGCAAAAAAACGCGTGCGTTCGTCCGGGTCAGTAGCTCCACCTAAAAAGGGATTTGTCTCTTCGTAGATTTATTATTTTCTATAAAAAATCTACTTAATCTTGTAATAATTATATTTAAAGGTATATGTATTTATATATACACATGAAAACTCGTAATATTATATCATCGTTATTTATTTTACTTACGTCATCAAATATTGACATAACAAATGGATTTGTATATAAATCTAAGTTTGGTTACAAGAGACAAATATTAAAATCTATAGAGATTGACAATGATCATCCCAGCTTTATAGCAAAAACCCTTCAACAAGAGTTTCATAAATTCGGAATACCACAGAGTTATGATGATTTTTTGTGGCAACTAAAACAACAACAAATTGAGAGCGTGAGTTTAATTTCTCAAAATAACGAAATAAAAGGATTTGTGAGTATTGATAACTTACATAAACCACATACATATGATATGATTAATTCCCATATTGTTCAAGTATTGCCTTCTATGAGTGAGCCATTATTATATAAATTAGATGAAGCAGGCGTGCGTTATGACATATTAATCAATCAAATAAACAACCCAATTGTTGAATTTATAACAAATGCTATACAGTTTTCATTACTATATTTAATTGGTGGTTTTTTAATAGGAAACGTAATAAATCTATTTCGCGGAAGAAATGGAATGACAAATGGTTTTACAAATCCAATGATGTTTATGGGTAAACAAGCATTTGAAGAGGTAAAATCCGATGAAGTCGATGTAGATTTTACGGATGTTGCAGGATGCGACGAAGCAAAATTTGAACTAATGGAAGTGGTTGATTTTCTAAAAAAGCCAGATAAATACGAAGATGCAGGAGCAAAAATTCCCAAGGGTGTTTTATTGGAAGGACCACCTGGTACAGGTAAAACATTATTGGCAAGAGCGGTTGCGGGGGAAGCAGGTGTGAATTATTTATATGCGTCTGGATCACAATTCATTGAGATGTATGTTGGTGTTGGTGCTTCGCGTGTACGAGAATTATTCAAACGCGCCAAAGAGCAGTCACCTTGTGTTATTTTCTTGGACGAGATTGATGCTGTTGGAAGACAAAGGGGTGCTGGTTTGGCAGGTGGTAATGATGAACGAGAACAAACCCTAAATGAGATTCTCACAAATATGGATGGTTTTGTAAAAAATGAAGGAATTATAGTGATTGCTGCTACAAATCGTGCTGATATTTTGGATAATGCATTAACACGTCCCGGGAGGTTTGACCGTAAAGTAATGGTCGGATTACCGGATATGGATGGAAGGCGTGACATTATAGATATTCATTTTAAAGATAAGCAAGTAAAGCAAAGAGATTATTTTGATGATTTGGCAAAACTGACAAGCGGTTTTTCAGGAGCAGACATTGCGAATCTAGCAAACGAAGCCGCAATTCTTAGTGTTCGTAACAATGAAACAAGTATTCTAAACGAACACATATATAAAGCATTTGAAAAGATTACGATTGGACTGCCAACAAATAAGGATAATCGTTCTGATAAGATAAAGGATATTGTTTCAGCACATGAAATAGGTCACGCACTGATTACACATATATTTGATGACATGTTTGATTTACAGCGTGTAACAATAGATGCGAATAAGAATGGAGCAGGTGGATATACACTATTTACACCAAAAGACGAATATGATAATTTCCCAACCAAGAAGTTTTTATTGGCGAACCTAATGATTGCCTTAGGTGGTCGTGCTGCTGAACAAATTTATTTCGAGACATCAATAAGTAAATCAAACCGATATCAAAATGATTTCATGTTTACGAATATAAAAAATCTGGATGTAACAACCGGTGCATCAAATGATTTAAAGCAAGCAAACAGTATCGCAAGGCGATATATTTCTCTATTTGGTATGGGAAATAACATAGCTTTGTATGATAGTTCAAGCACAATGCAACCATTTCTGGGACGTAATTTGGCAACAAACACCGATAAGATGAGCGAATATTCCAAGGAGGAAATTGATAAAGAAATAAACGAACTCATCCAATGGGCATATCAACATTCAGTAGATATTTTGAAGCAAAATGAAGTTCAGTTTATGGAATTAACGAAACAATTGAAGACAGAGCGAACGCTAAACACAAGTGATTTTTCAATAAAGAATATAGAATACATAAGAGAGACAAAACAATAAGAGAGACAAATCAATAGAACTTAAAAACATAATCATAAATTTTTATAATATATGTGTCGTAAAACAAACGAACCAACAAAAAGAAAAAAAGGCAAAGATAAAATGATTGACCGAAAACAACGAAATGGTAAATATTCTTCTAAACATATACGTTGCTATGAAAAAGCAATGGAAAACCGAAAAAAAGCAAATCATTTCATACAATAGATGTTGTACCTATTTTATGAAACTTATTTCTTATACATAGGGTATTATTTAAGTTGATATAATAAATTGATTGTGTTAAATACTAATCACATGAAGATAGATGTAGAAAATAGCAAACAAAGTAATATATACAGATTCAATATGTATAAATTCATCATTATTATATTTAATAAACAGTAAAATAAGTAATATACATTCTAATAAAAGAAGTAAAAATAAGAAAGAATCATAAATAACGAAAGAATCATAAATAACGAAAGAATTATAAATCATAAAAAGTAACATAGATATAAAACAAAGATAAGCAAAATAATAGTGAAATGAATGATTACTATTATATAAAATAACACCATAAATACCAATTAGTAACAAAGAAATAAAAAATAGAGAATAAAAATCATTTCTCTCAATTTCATAAAGAATAGTAAATAAACCCATAAAAATCATAAACACAAATATAACAATATTATCACTAATAATATGAGTAATGCTGCAATTACAATTATAATAAAAGCATACATATGATATAGGTATGGAATATGCAATTATCATCAGAAATAATAATATATTTTTATTCATTTATTAATGTATAATCATAATATATTTATAAAATGAATAAATGATAATTTAATGAATAAATGATAATTTAATGAGAAACAATGATATGAATAGAACAGATGCTATAGATTCAGAAGAAAAAGCAAATCATTTCATACAATAGATGTTGTACCTATTTTATGAAACTTATTTATTAAACTTATTTATTAAACTTATTTCTTAGACTTGTTAGACTTGGACTTTTTAGCCTTTTTAACTGGTTTATTTTTCTTACTTTTATTTTTTACAGTCTTGCGCTTGTTATCTTTCTTCACATATCCAAACTTACCCTTTACAGCAAAGTAACCATGTTTTTCCAAACGTTTTTCTTTTTTAGCAGTCATGTGCTTCTTTTTGGATACGATTTCGCCGTGTTTATTTTTAAGAAGGTCCTTCTTTCTTAAACCACCACTTGTTTTCATAGCAGTACCATGAAATACTTCAGCACGAGAACCAAATGTTTTGTTAAACTTCATATTATACATTATCGCAAGAAAAAATATTTATTCAGAAACATTTGGATACAAACTTTCTGTAATATAATCTCCAATAATAAATCTTCCAGAAGGATCAACCTCAAAAGAAACGTCTCTACTACAAAATGTTTTTAATAGTGTATCATCAATAACAAATGAATATGATGTATCGTAATATAAAGGCAATAAGTTATCTACAACAAAATTAATCGTGGTTGTTCCCGAACCGGAAATGTTTGATCCGCTGTAAGATAATTCGTTTTCTGACGCATCTATAAAATAAAATGATTTTGACGAGTTTACAACCAATTTTTTATCAAATGTTAAACTTATGATTGGCTCTATTGAAATAGTACTATTTACAGATGGTTCCGCATTTATAAAATTAGGATTTAATAAAGGCGAAATATTTTCTAATATTTGAATCCTACCCCACGTAATATATATCGATTCAGGATTTGATGCTCTATAATAAAAAGTATTCTGTACAGGTGTAGACGGATTCCATGAGATATCAATGTTGTCTGTATTATTGTTATTGGTTATTTCTTCACTTGGAATATCATCCAATAGAATATAATTTTGATATATTCCAAACGGAAATGACGAATTATCATATTCAAACTCAAAAATAACATTATCTGCTTGTGAAAAAAATAAAGTTGGATTTTGTTCTAACTCATTAATACGTCCGTACCTATCATAACCACTAAATGTAAAATAATTATAAGGAACACTATTTACTACATATTGAATGTTTTTTTTCACAGATATACGATAATTTATCTCAGTATTACCACTATTATCAAATACTTCACATTCATAAGGAAAGTAACTATCAATACCATTATGAACAATCGCATGACCAAATGATGCATCGTGAGAGAATATAAGCTTTCTACGTCCATTTAGGAAACCATAATTATATGTATAAAAACTTAGTTGTCCGAAATCACCAGTTATATAAAGATTTACATTACCATAGTAGAAGTCATATTTTTGTCCATCGTCATTTACTACGCGTGATTTTTTGTATCCTAAATATCCATCAAAATTAAACTTATCTGTAAGATTATGGTTTAGAAAAGTTAACGCAAACTCCTCAGGTATATTCCGTATTACATAATTACCAGTGTTAAATCCGTATTTTACATTATCGGCAATTTCAACGCCATCTAAATAAATATAGCTTAGATCAGTCGGCCCAGTACCAATAAGAATACCACTAGAATCATAATCATTCGGCAAGTAACTATTTACATAACTAATGTCAAAATCACCACTAATATCTACATAAGATATATCACCAACGAAGTCCTGACTTACAGATTTATCTGAGTTTAATAATGTTATTTCTTCAGTATAAACATTAGATACATCTTGATAGTGAATTAATTCATAACCACCAGCATAACCATTATAAAAATCATACATTGTAACTTTTCCAAAATTACCATAAACGCGTATAACAACCGATCCATGATAAAATGGATATTTTTTTCCATCCGCACCTAATCTAATTTTTTTATTTGTTTCCGAACCATAATATTCAAAATGTCCTGATATATCATGATTTATAAATGCAATAGGATTGGTATGTGGTATTCTATGTATAATATATTGACCTTTTTGGACACCATATCTTTTATTTTCATTATAAGATATATCAGATATATCTGATGAATTCGTATTTAAATACATATAACGATATTCATTGCTTACATCTACTTCAAATTGACTATGAGGGTATAAAGATTCTAACACGAGACCATTACTTATATCTTCAACAAATGTATTAGAGGTATCATATAGCGGAAATGATGATTCATTTATACTGTTTTCATCAAAAATAAATAACTCTTCCATATTATTGTACCCATATATAGAAGAGTAAAACGCACAAGTATCAAAATTGTCATAAACATCAATGTATATGTCTCCATAATAAAAATTATAAGAGCCATCTAAATCGGTATCGTTTGATCCCATGTCATTTAATCCGTCTAGATGAATGATTTGCATTTTATTTTCATCACCTGATATACGTATTTTGTCTTCAAACCCTTTATTAATGATTGTAAATAGATTTGTAGAACTAGTTGTTTTAATATGATATCTTCCGTAATACATGCCATATTGTTTATTACGTTCATAAGTATAAAAAAATATACTATTGCTTGATTCAGGTTGTTCATTTTGAGGCTTAAATAAGTATTTTTGACCCAATAATACAGAAGATTTCAAAGATGATTCGCTATTTAAAGATTCTATATTAGTAATTTTTTGTCGTACAGTTGTAGAAGGGAAATAGTAATCTAAATGTATAGTTACAAATGGATAAATATAACCAAATACATTAAATGAGTTTTTTTCTCGTTTATTTCGATTATAAATAAAAGCTTGCGAGTAATTGGTCAGTTTTGAAGGTTGATATACCACATATGCCCCAGACGTGCCGGGTGTTCCTATATGAGTAAGTTCATTTTCTATATTTTTATCATTAAATACATATTTTTTGTATGACAATGAAAACTGAAATCCAAAATTAGTAGAATCTTCCAGATTAAATATGTATTTTCTACCTGGTATTAATCTGTATTTTTTCTTTGTATTTTTAAGTATTAGATTATAATTATTACCACTACGTTTCATTTTACAATAAAATGTAAAGTCAGGATTTAATATTAACTGTTCATTAAAGTTATTTATTGAAGTTATTAATATTTCATTATAGGATATATCTTCATTTGCTGTAAATAAGTCTAAGAATCCATATCTTATTTTTTCTTCAAAGGTTAAACTATTTATAATATCTTGTCGCAATATTGTTAGATATCCTCTAGTTTCATTATTTATAATTTGATTACGTAACAGATTATGATAATATGTATCATAGACAAAATTACCAGATGGATTTTTACCTAAACTAATAAATAAATCCTTATTTTTATCTATATCTGCTTGAATCGGGTCTGAAATAGCTGCAGATAATATAGTTTCATATATTTGAAGTGAGCGTGAATTATTGTATGTAATATTTTTTTTTAATCTTATCATTTTTGCTTGTAACATTTTTCTAGATTCAGAGTTCCTTTGAATATTTGCATATGGAGATGGAACCGACATGGGTTTATATTATCAATTGAATAAAAAAAATTGATTAAGAATGTATTGATATGAATATTTATAAACAACATAACATTATGGCATCACTTGACAAAACATACCAAAAGAAAACAGACAAAGAGCATATTTTGGATAATCCGGATACGTATATTGGTTCGATTGAAAATGTAGAACAATCTTTATACATATTTACAGAAGAAGAGGATAAACAATATTTCAAAGAAAAAGAAATGATGTATAATCCAGGATTATTTAAGCTATTTGATGAAGGTATTGTGAATTGTCGTGATCATTATATTCGTATGAAACAACAAATAAAAAATCAAGAAAATACAAAATCTGCGGAAGATTCTAAATTAGAACCAGTTACACAGATTCATGTAGAGATTAAGGATGATAAGATTACATTATACAACAATGGTAACGGTATTGATGTAGAAAAACATCCAACATACAATATATGGATTCCAGAAATGATTTTTGGACATTTAAGAACATCAACAAACTACAATAAAGAAGAAAAGAAAATTACAGGAGGTAAGAATGGTTTTGGTTTTAAATTAGTATTGATTTGGTCCACATATGGAAAGATAGAAACGATTGATCATATTCGTGGATTAAAATACGTTCAAGAGTTTGAGTCTAATCTGGATATTATACATAAACCGAAAATAACAAAAACAAAAGCAAAACCATATACATGCGTTTGTTTCAAACCTGACTACGAGCGTCTTGGTTTACAAGGGCTTACACAAGATATGATAAATTTGTTTCAACGTCGTATATACGATATAGGCGGTATAACACCCAAAGATTTAAAGGTCAAATTCAATCAGCAAATGATTAAAGTGAATGATTTTAAACCTTATGTTCAAATGTATCTTAATGATGAACAGAAAAAGCAAACAATTTACGAACAAGTAAATGAACGTTGGAGTTATGCGATTTGTTTGAATCAAGAATATAAGCAAGTATCTTTTGTCAATGGTATATCTACAACAAAAGGTGGAAAACATGTTGATTATATCGTAAATCAGATTACAAAAAAGATGATTGCTCATATTTTACAAAAGAAAAAGGTAAATGTAAAACCAGCAATTATCAAGGAACAGTTGTTTGTGTTTGTATTTTGTGCAATTGAAAATCCAAGTTTTGATAGTCAGACAAAAGATTTTCTGAATACAAACGTGGCAAAGTTTGGTTCAACATGCGAGGTTAGTTCAAGTGTGATTGACAAGCTTGCCAAAATGGGTATTATGAATACTTCATGCGAGTTGAGCGAAATAAAAGATAAGAAAAATGCAAAAAAAACAGATGGAAATAAAAACAAAAATATTCGTGGAATACCGAAGTTGGTAGACGCAAATAATGCCGGAACAGATAAGTCCAAAGACACAATGTTGATATTATGTGAAGGGGACTCAGCAAAGGCTGGTATATTATCCGGATTATCAAATACAGACCGAAACATAATCGGTGTATATCCAATGCGAGGTAAGTTATTTAATGTTCGAGGAGAAACTCAGAAGCGTATTAATGAAAGTAAAGAAATCACAGAAATCAAAAAGATATTAGGTCTTGAAACAGGTAAGATATATAATGATGTGAGTTCATTGCGTTATGGAAGTATTGTGTTTATGACAGACCAAGATTTGGATGGTAGTCATATTAAAGGTTTATGTATAAATTTTATAGCATATTTATGGCCTTCGTTGCTAAATATTGATGGATTTATTGGTTTTATGAATACTCCCATATTAAAGGCAACAAAACCAAACGAAACACTACAGTTTTATACACAAGGTGATTATGATTCATGGAAAGAATCTCATCAAAATGCAAAAGGGTATAAAATAAAATATTACAAGGGTTTAGGTACGAGTACCTCAAAAGAGTTTAAAGAGTATTTTAAAGAAAAAAGGATTGTATCTTTTATACAACAAAAAGAAGATTCTATATTGATTGATAAAATATTTAATAAACAAAAGGCAGATGAACGTAAAAAGTGGTTGGGCGAATACGATCGTAACCGTTATCTCAATGTAGAGACAAAAACAATATCCTATGAACAGTTTATTGACAATGAGTTGATTCACTTTTCCAAGTATGATTGTGACCGTTCCATACCGAATGGCGTTGATGGTATGAAACTATCGCAAAGAAAGATATTATTTAGTGCGTTTAAAAAAAGGCTTTATCAAGAAATAAAAGTTGCTCAATTCAGTGGATATGTTTCGGAGCAGTCTGGATATCACCATGGCGAGGCAAGTTTGAACGGAGCAATTGTAAACATGGCGCAAGATTTTGTGGGTTCAAACAACATTCATCTTTTACTACCAAATGGACAATTTGGAACACGACTTCAAGGTGGAAAAGATAGTGCATCAGAGAGGTATATATACACAAAATTGAATCCATTAACACGATTAATCTTCCGTAAAGAAGATGATTGTATATTGAATTATTTAGATGATGATGGATTAAGCGTAGAACCAGTATTTTATGTTCCTATCATACCCATGGTATTAGTCAATGGTGCGTTAGGTATTGGTACAGGTTTTGCTACAAACATACCATGTTATGATCCAAAGCAGATTATTTACAACATTAAACAAAAGATTCAAGACAGCGAATCTCTTATGGATTATCAAGACACCGAATTGTTTCCGTCTTATAGAGGATTTAAGGGAACGATTGTTAAAGATTCCGAACATAAATATATAACAAAAGGATGTTACGATGTGAAAGGTAATTCAATCATTATCAATGAATTGCCGATTGGTTGCTGGAACGAATCGTATATTTCCTTTTTGGAGAAATGTTTAGACAACAAGAAGTTTAATCTACGAGATTATAAAGATTTGTCTACTGATAAAGATATTAATATTGAACTAGTATTTTCATCGGCGGCAAATCTTAAGAATCCAGATAATGTAAAAAAGATGGTAGATAATCTAAAGTTGACAACATCTTTATCAACAAGTAATATGTACTTATTTAACAAGAACGAATCATTAAAGAAGTATAATAATGTGAACGATATACTGAATGATTTCATAGACACTAGACTTATGTATTACACGAAACGAAAAGAAAAACAAATCGAACAAATGACTGCACAACTAATGCTTTATTCCAACAAGTACAAGTTTATTATCGAACTTCTAAACGATACAATAGACTTACGAAAAAAGAAATATAGCGAGATTCACTTATTATTGACGGAAAAGACATACGATAAGATTGAAGACTCATATAATTATTTAACAAAGATGCCTATGGATATGGTGAATGAAGAAAATGTAGAAAAATTAAAGAATGAATATGATTCAACTAAAAGTTGTCTTGAAGAGTTGAAAAATATGACAAACATACAAATGTATTATAAAGAATTGGAAGAGTTAGAAAAAGCGATTTAGTTGAACGGTTTTATCAGAAGAAAAACGAATAGGATGATCAATCGGCGTAGGTAATGTAGATATATCTTTCTTATATTTTAAATACGATATAAGTTCTCCATAAACATGAGGAACACAATAATCAATCACTTTTTTATTTAAATCTTTTACTTGTTCTTTAATATTGTGCTCTTGATGCAATGAATATTGGAGAAATAAAGAACGCATTATAATTTTCAATTGATCATAATTTTGATTATCTATAATATATTTTTTATTAGTTTTTTTGTATATTTCAGCACGAATTGCGTTTTGAATAATCGTAATATTTTCAGCCGAAAAGTAGACTTTACTGAGCAATGTAGGAGAAAACATATATTTGGTTGCGTTAGAATAATTCGTTTTCTCATTTTTCGGAACTAAATCTTGAATAAAAAATGGTGTTCCGTTTTCATTTGGGTCAATTCGCAAACGTCCATTTTCTTCACCTTGTATAGTAAATGTTTTATCAATTACATATGAATCAGAAATAGTTGTATAGTGTTCCATTTTATTATATACATTATATATAATAATTATTTTATCAATGAACTTTTATAAAGTTATAATCATTCTAGCAATTGTTTTTCTTATTTTGAGTATGTCAATGGTTGGTGTTGCCTTGATTACGTCTAAAGATGAAGACATTATATTTCCTCCAACCACATCAGACTGTCCTGACTTTTATGTAAAAAATGAGAATGGTGATTGTGAAAATGTTAAGTCTATAGGTAGTGGTACGACTGAATGTAATATTCAAAATTTCAACCGCGATAAATATCTAAATACTGGTATTGGGATAGGTAGCGGTATTTGTGAGAAAAAATTATGGGCGGAAATTTGTAAGGTAAATTGGGACGGAATCACAAATAATAAGGATGTATGTTACAAATCATTATCTTAATCTTTATTTTGTAAATATAAACTTAAACATGCGTTTACAAAATAAACACAAGTATAATAAATGTCTATTGAAAAGCAATTAGATGATTGTATGAAGTATTGTAATTCTCTTTATATACATGGATGTTCAAAAAGTGGTAAAACAACCACAATATTGAATTATATAAAATCACATGATTATGATTATACATATACAACATTACAAAACATTAAATGCGAAGAAGATTTTATGAAATATATGAACTCGCAAAATATTTACAAAATGTTTTTTAAAAAAAAGTCTCATATTGAAAAAAGACCAATAAAAAAGGTAATTATTGTTGATAACATAGATTATTTACAAAACACCGATAAAAAGATACTCAATATTATCATAAAAATATACACACAAAATCGTTATAAATATAAGCACATTATGTTTCTATTCATAGGAATAAATAACAGTGAAAAAAAAATTATTGAATTGTTTAATATTGTAGATAAAGTGATACATATGGTATGTAATGAAAATAGTATACATGATAAATGTAATAACGAAATTGTAAAGGAATATTTAAAAGATGAGACAAATATTAATGAAAATGGTTTAGGAGACAAAAATATAATATCACTATGTTATCATGAGAATATTTTACAACGCATTCAAGAAAATAAACAGTATTACGAATCCTTTTTGAATAATTTTTGTAAAGGTGACTATTATGATCGTATATCCTTTCAAAAACAATTATGGCAGTTCAACGAAATGACATTTTATCTTAAAGTATTAAATAATCAAAAGTTATTGAAAAAATATAGGATAAGTCCGATAAATGATTTAGAAAATAAGTCTATTATATTTACAAAAATACTTACAAAATTTAGCAATGAATATTCAAATCTAAATTTTATTATACATATATGTCGTAAATTGAAATGTTCTAAAGAAGTTTTATTCCAATCTATTTTAGAAGAAAACAAAGAGATTTGTTCGTTAATATCAAAACAAGAAAAAAAACGTATTACCAAATTATGCTCCTGAAATATCTACATCAGGATTTTTACTCGCAATCATCAAACTTTTGAAATGCTCAATTACGTATTTTAGTTTTTCATTTTCTTTTATAACTTCATTCA
>MDSY01058612.1_pt1 | contig 16835 bp, 22 predicted proteins | sample 811131 | NCBI WGS metagenome assembly MDSY01 (sample SAMN05326643, study PRJNA326480) | marine metagenome | isolation source: seawater | place: Atlantic Ocean: South West | collected 2010
CATGGTATGGCTACGTGGGAGAAGATTTGATCGCAGGGCCAATCCAAACTTTATATGATTGGCATGATGGCAATGGCGCAGCTAAAGACTTAGTTTATAAGATCTCAAAAATAGATATTGTAGGTACGGTCGCAAGTGTGAAAATTGAGCTTGATAATTGGAGGGGCTCTCGTTTTACTGATTTCCTTAATATGCTCAAAATTGATGGTAAGTGGCAGGTGATGAATAAGGTTTTTTACTTGCACCCATAAAAGAACTCTATGAAAAAACTACATTGAAACTTCAAAAACTATTACTAGTATTAGCTCTTGTTTTAATAATCTTGGCAGGAGTAACATGGCTGATACCGACTTAATTACCCATAAAGAACTATTCCTACTTTTATGAATTTAGATTTTCGAATATTAGGTTTATTTTTAGCTTTTTTAATGATTGTCTTCTATTATCGAGATTCCATTAAAAATATTTTCGAAACCCCAAAAGAATCCTTTTTACTATCTATTCCTATAATCTTTATGGGGATTTTATTTTATATATTTTTTAAATCAAAAGGATTTTAGTACTGTGAGGCAATTACCTTGCAATATTATTTTTTAAAAAATTAATAATTTCAGTTGATTCGTATAACCATTCAGTCTTAGAGTTTATTTTCTCAATTCTCAAGCAAGGGACTTTATGTTTCCCCCCTCCGTCCATTAGCTCAGCTTTAAATATGTGATTATTTTTTGCATCCTTAAGACTTATTTTAAGATTATTTTTTCTTATAAACCTTCTTACTTTGACACAAAAAGGGCAGGCCTCAAATTGGTAAATTGTTAATCTCTGTGTTTTTTTGTCAACTTTATCTTGATCTACTTTTTTTCTTATTATTGGTTTTGGCAAGGTCACCCAATTCCCAAACAGAATTATTCTTCCTATAAACCACCTTATTAACCGCATATTTTCCAACCTTTTTTGTTATTTTTATAATCACAGCTAGTTTACCTAATATTTATAATTTTTTAACCAGATATTATTTATTTATATTTATTTTGCATTATTAATACAATTTTTACTTAAATATCTTGTAATGCGAATGATTCTCATTTACAATTTATGGTAGACGATTTTATAATTAGGAAAAAAATTGAATACTAAAGATAACATTGGTGAAGAAATTATAAAAAAAAGTGTCTTTTTAGATTTAAGTACATCGGAAGTTATGGTTGTTTGGGCTTTAAGGCATTGGGCGAGTTGCTCTATAACGGGTGAGGATCCAAGAGAATTATTTAAAATATGTTTAGAGCAACATCAGCTACCTGATGTATCAGCTTTGATTGAAGAGATAGTTTACGGAATAGCAGAGGGCACAGATGAGAAGGGGCCTATTGGTTCAGAATTATGCGATCATATTCATTATGGGGAATTTAAAATACTTGAAGTTCTTTGTATGCTTCAAAATGATAAATATAATGACGCACAATTCTCACTCAATAACTGGTTAAAACCTTCACAAAGTAGAAATCTTTATAAGATATTAAATGCATATTCTCTAATTTTAGAGAAAGCAAACTTAATAATTCCTTCAAGAAGACAATACCAATCAAATAGTTTTACACATTCAAAATAAAAGGAAAGAAATATGGCAACTAGAAATCCTAGGCAACAACCAAAAAATAAGCTATCAAGACAAATGGGAGAGAATATTTGGGGTAAAGAAAATTGCCCAACAAATACTCGAACATATGGTCCTGGTCAGCATGGTCCAAAAGGCGTTAGAAGAAGAAGTGATTATGGAGTTCAGCTAAGAGAGAAGCAAAAGCTGAAAGGTTATTATGGAAATATAGGAGAAAAGCAATTTCGAAATATTTACAAGGAAGCTTTTGCTCAAAAAGGTGATACTAGTGAAAACCTTCTTGTTCTGCTTGAATCAAGGCTTGACGCAATAGTTTATAGAGCTAATTTCGTATCTACTGTCTTTGCTGCAAGGCAAGTTGTTAATCACAAGCATGTAACGGTAAATGGAAAGATTGTTAACATTCCTTCCTATAGATGCAAGCCTGGCGATGAAATTGTAGTAAAAGAGAAAAGTCGGTCTATTCCTCTTATTGTTGATTCAATTCAAAAAGTTGAAAGGGATGTTCCAGAATATCTTTCTCTAAATCAAAAAGAATTTAAGGTAAGTTACACTAGGCATCCTTCATCAGATGAGATTCCATACGCAACTATTATGAGCCCAGCTTCAGTGGTGGAATTTTATAGCCGTTAATTTATTTTGAATCCTGTATTTTAAGAGAACTTCTTAATGAGTTAAGTGTCAATTTATAAGTTATGCAATAAATTTTAATATTAACTAAATTTAAAGGAATAATTAATTATGAATAAGATAAAAGCAATTATGGCAATGGTACTAATGTTTTCAATTGGAAATCTGGTTGCAAAAGAGCATCAAGTAAAAATGCTTAATGGAAACGCTCCTGATATGTTTGTTTTTGAACCAGCTGTTGTGAAGATTGAAAAAGGCGATACTGTGACTTGGACAGGAGACCCTATGCATAATTCTGCTTCAATCAAAGAGATGTTACCTAAGGGAGCTAAACCATGGGTAGGTAAATTGACAAAAAAAGCGGGAGAGAAATCTATTTCTATAAAATTTGATGTAGAGGGCTTATATGGCTACAATTGCACTCCACACGCGATGTTTGGTATGGTAGGCATTGTGGTAGTAGGAGATGCAAGTTCTAATGCTAAAGCTGCTTCAGCTGCTGCAAAGAAGCTTGAATCAAAGTTTGCTGCTGGTAAAGGAAGGTTCTCTAAATATTTATCGGAAGTTAAATAATGTTACATAAAATACTAGACCATATTAATCAGAAAGACTTTATTTCTGAAATACAGGCTCATTGCGACATCCCATGTAAAATATACGACCCATTGGAAGCCCAAATTGCAACTCTTACAATAATAAGAACAACCGATCTTATTAATGAATTGATTGAGAAGGGTTTAGATGACCCAAATGATAATGCTCAATTTAGCCGACTTGTTAGTCAAAAAGAAGAGCATGGGATTAAAGTAAAAGAAATGGTAAGGGTAATTTGGGGGGACTATTTCAAACAACCTCAAATAGAAAAATTTCCAGAGATTCATGAACTCGTTCATAACATAATGCTTACCTGTTCTAAAGCTAAGCAAAAAATTGATAAGGAAGCATCTATAGAGCTTTTATCTCTTGTAAATAGATTTGCTAAAATCTTTTGGGAGACTAAGGGTGTTCCTACATATATTGCTAATTCTCCATACCCACCGTCTTTAGAAGTTGTTTATCCTGATTTAAAAAAATCTTAAAATTTGATTAAATTTGGTATACATAGAGTTAAAGGAAATAGCATGCTTCCATCCATTGAAAGTGGAAGTTATGCTTTCTTCTTTTCTATAAAAGCTTTAAAAATGTCATCCAAGCATATCTATAAAATTATGCATCCATCATTAGGTTTAATTATAAAAAGATTTAAGCATACTGATAATAGTGGCTACTTGAGGTTCGAAGGCGATAGTTCTGAAAGCACTAGCTCTACAAAAATAGGTAAAATAAAAAGAAATCAAGTTTTAGGAAGATTATTTCTTGTAATATCCAGAAATAAAATAAATTTTTTATAAACTTTTTAGATTCGTTATTTTCATTTTGCCCAAAAAAACTTAATGTTGTTGCTATATGCTGTTCTTTGAAGATTTAGATAAATAGTAAAATACGGTAAATATAAAGATTATTATTTCGAAGTAAATTAAAACTCATAAAAAAAATAAACTAACGATTAAAAGACTGTACTAGATATTAATAATTTAAAGTTTAAGAGGATGAAATGAAATTAAAAGAACTAACAATGAAAATACCAGTTTTCCGTCGCCTATCCCACTGGTTATTGAGAATTCCACTCATAATTGTATTTATACAACAAGGATTGTCAAAAATGCCAGTAACACAAGAAATGGCAGACGTGTTTGGGTTACCTTTCATTGTATGGTGGTTTACAGCTTATGGCGAACTTGGTGCTGGATTAGGTTTACTTGTTGGTGGTTTAGTTATGTTTACTCGGTGGACTTGGATTGGAGATTTAATCACTCGTTTCAGTGGATTTGTTATTGGTTGCATTGTGACTGGAGTTATTTGGATAGGACAACCCCAATCACTTACAGATGTATTGTTGTATGATCATTTTCATGTTTTATTATGGGTTGGTGGTTTATTCTTTGCACTAAAAGGAACAAGAACATAAATATGATTGTAATAGCACTCGGACCTCAAAAAATTTTCTTTAGATTCAAAGCCTTTAAATTTACTTAATCATTAATTTAGAGCAGAGTAGGGCGTATAATTATAAGTAAATCTCAAATAAGTGGTCAATACAATTAAGCTATCTAAAAAATTATTAGGTATTATTATTTTTTTATGTCTTTTGGCACTAATAATTGCTGGCTACTCCTTTCAAAGAGATATTTATATTTTATTTAATCCTGGAGATAGTAAGTTTCAAAGCCATGTCCATTCACTTGTTGTAAAAGATTTTAATAAAAGCTACGAGCACATAGCTATTCTAGATCAGACAAATAAAGATAATATTGAGATTATTGCTATAAAGGGAAGTCAGTACAACGAGAAGACTCCTAGCCCGCTTCAAATTAATAAATTTAGTTTAGGTTTAATTGATAAAAAAATTGATGAGAATAGAGTTATTTCTATCAACCAAAATCTTCAGTCAACAGATATATTAGTTACCCAAGATAAAAGAATATTTTTTTCTTATTTAATACATGATGATGATGGAAAATATATTGCTTTAGCGGTTGATGAGCTTATTCAAGTTAAGGATGCTTACTCTACTAAATCAATATATCAAAGTGGGTTAATCCCGAGTAAAAGAGTTTTACACACTTTGAGTGGTGGAAAAATGATTCAGTATAATAAAAATGAAATATTATTAACCTTTGGTAGTTTAGGACATGAAAAATCTATCAAGGATAATAAAAATTATGCTGTTGGAAAAATATATAAAATTAATTTTAATACAAAGCAATCAGAGGTTTTCTCTTCTGGGCACCGTAATCCTCAAGGTCTAACTTATTCTAAAACCTATAAGATGATCTTAGAGACAGAGCATGGTCCAAAAGGTGGTGATGAGGTAAACCAAATAATTTATGGCGAAGACTATGGTTGGCCCCATGTTTCATATGGTATGGGACACCCTCAAACACTTAAAAATTATGTTAGGTATGTATCAGACAATAGCTTTAAAGCAATATGGGCTACTCTGATGAGGAAGCTTAAAAAAGAGAAATATGAGCAGGTAAATGTTTACCCTGGGAATCACAATATCTATAAAAAACCAATTTTTGCATTTATCCCCTCAATAGGAATTAAGGCGATTGAGCAATTACCAAAAGATCAAACTGAATTTCCTAACTGGAAAGATAACTTTTTAGTATGCTCAGCTAAAAGTTTATATAGACTGGAGATTACAAAAGAAAAATCACCTAGAGTAATTTTTACTGAGAAACTACCTTTACCATTTGGATGCAGAGATATACAAATTTTAAGTGATGGTAAATTTATAGTAAATAGTATGAAAATTATAAGCAGAAATAAAAAATATTCTAACTAAATTTTTTATCAATCTCTTTCTTAGTCGTTCTTAATTGTTGCTCTTACGTAATGAGAATTTTTATGTAAAAATCTTTTTTCTATAAAATGCCAAGAAAAGAAAGCCATTAAAATTGTTACAGAAAAAGTCGCAAGTAATGCAAGCCATTTATTAAATTCAAATAGCCCAATAAAAACTAATAATTGAATGATAGGGTAATGGTACAAATAAATACCGTAAGAAATGTCTCCATACCTTCCTAAGTGAAGGTTTTTATGGATGCTCGTAGAGAATAAAATAACTATTGACGAGAAGAAAATAGGTTCTATTATAAAATTAATTTTTGATTCAATAGTTAGAAAGTAAAATATACCCGAAAAGACAGTAATCCATTTAAGTTTCAATAACAAATTTTTATTTACGAAGAAGTAAGCACCAAATATAAAGTATGATAATTGTCCTGGAAATTGATGTGATATTTCTCTCGCGTAAGCTCCCTCATAAATGGAGCTGAAGAAGTATACCCATATTATACTTAGAAGAAATATTATGAGACTTATGATGCCTGGACCAAGTTTACGAAATAGATAAAAAATTAATGGAATACAGCAATAGAGCATTATCTCTATTTTAATTGTCCATAATGAACCATTTAAATACTGATCTGCATTGCCTTCGAAAGTCATTGGAAGAGTTAATTGCATGAAATTTAAAAAAATTAAATTATAAAAAAAGTACTTTATTGTTTCGTATGAGGATATAAAATCAAATAAACTGAGCTTTGATGAGTAAGCTCCAATTATTAAACAAAATAAAATCACCCCAAAGTATGCTGGGTAAATACGAAAAAATCTTTTTTTAAAGAAGTCAGCATAGACAGTGAATCCAGATAAGTTTTCATGGGTCATGGTGTAACTCTTCATAATTAAAAACCCACTGATAGCAAAAAACCCTTTAACTGGAAAGGTAGTGTCGAGGAGTACCTTTAAAAAATAAAAGGTATCTATTTGTGTAAGACTTGGAAGATGTGCAAAAATTACTAACAGGGCCAGAATGAGTCTTACCCCATCAAAATTATTTAATTTATTATCCATGTTATAAATATACATAATATATATATTTAAATATACTAATTTATAATACAATTAAATATATGAAAAAATTGTTTTACATAGACTTTCCTCAAGAAAAAAAAGATCCTAAGGCAAATATTTATCGATGCTATTTTTGTAAAGAAGATGCACTTAAAATCAATGGCTTATTAGGTAATCATAAAGTAAGTTGTAAGTATAGGTTGGAGCAAGAAGCGCTAATTAATGGATCAAAATAACACTAAATATTTACAAGCGATTGAGTTTGCCTTAGACAATAAGTGGGATAAGGCTCACCATATAGTTCAAGATATTAATACTAACATTGCTCAATTAATCCATGCTGTTCTTCATAAAATTGAGGGAGATGAAGTAAATAGTCGTTACTGGTATTCGCGATCTGGGCTTGGAGGTTTTGATGCCACTACAGATCCAATGATTGAATTAATGGAAATTAAAAAAAAAATACTCTTTTAGCTTTAAAACTTCACCATTAACATATTAAAAAAGTCATTCATCTTGTTTAAATTTATATATTTTTAAATATATAAATATTAAATTATTCAATATAAACAACATTTTATATAAATTAAATTTGCTTAATATTACTTTATAAAAGTAGTTGATTTATTTTTAGGTCTTATATAAGATATATATAACTCATTTTGCGAATTCTATGAAATATTTTACTAGAAAGGAAACTTATGAATCCACTCTATATACAGGTAAAAAAAAGGATTACCGAAAGTCTAGTTAATGCAGAATGGTCGCCTGGTCAATCTATTCCCAGTGAAATGGAGCTAGCAAAAAAATATAATGTTAGTCAAGGGACTGTTCGAAAAGCAATCGATGACTTAGCTTCAGATAAAATATTAATTAGGCGTCAGGGCAAGGGAACTTTTGTTTCAACCCATAATGAGGAGCACATTCAATTACGTTTTTTAAGGCTTACTGAAAAATCAGGAAAAAAAGAGAAGTTAGAGAATAAATTAATTTCTTTTGATAAGGAAAAAGCTGGTACCCAAATAGCGAATTCTCTAGGTATCAATTCATCATCAACGCTTATCACAATCAAAAGATTACTTATTTTTAACGGAAGACCACTTATTTTAGATCTTATAAAGATACCAGCTACTTATTTTCGTGGCCTAACTTCCGAAAAAATTATTGAAAGAAATGGTTCCATGTATCGCATGTATGAAGCTGATTTTGGTATACAGATGCTGCATGCTGATGAAAAAATAAAGGCTGTACAGTCAAACAAGGAATCTTCATTGTTACTTGATGTGACTGAAGGATTTCCTTTGTTAAGTGTTGAGAGGCTATCTTATACTTATGAGAATAAACCTATGGAATGGAGAATGGGCTTGTGTCTAACAATGGACCATTATTATAAAACAGAACTTGAATAGGATAAAAAATGAATAAGAAGATAAAAGAAGCACTTGATTACCATGAGTTTCCAGTCCCAGGGAAATTATCAGTAAATCCCTCAAAACCTTGTAAAACTGCAGATGAATTAGCTCTTGCTTACACGCCAGGAGTTGCGGAACCTGTCCTTGAGATTGCAAAGAACCCATTAAATGCCTATCGTTATACAAATAAAGGTAATTTAGTAGCAGTGATTACTGATGGTTCTGCTGTTTTGGGGCTTGGTAATGTGGGAGCATTAGCAGGTAAGCCAGTAATGGAAGGAAAAGGAGTCTTGTTTAAGCGGTTCGCTGATATTGATGTTTATGATATTGAAATTGATTGCACTGATCCAGACGATTTTATTCAAACAGTTATTAATATTGCACCTACTTTCGGAGGTATCAATTTAGAAGATATTGCAGCCCCTCATTGTTTTTATATTGAATCAGAATTAAAAAAACGGTTGGATATACCTGTTTTTCATGATGATCAGCATGGTACCGCAGTAATTGTAGCTGCTGGCTTAATAAATGCTCTTGAAATCCAGAATAAGAAATTATCAGAGGCTAATATCGTTTTTTTAGGAGCTGGGGCAGCTGGATGTTCTTGCGCTAGGTTGCTTAAACTAATGGGGGCTAAAAATATATTATTGGTTGATCGTAAGGGTGTTTTAAGTAAAGAAAGAAAAGATTTAAATAAATATAATCAAGATCTTGCAATTAAAACAAAGTGTAAAACATTAGAAGATGCAATGCATGATTCAGATGTATTTATCGGCGTTTCTGGGGCAAATCTTCTCTCTTCCGATTTATTACTTAAAATGAATCAAAATCCTATTATTTTTGCTCTTGCTAACCCAGATCCAGAAATTTTACCTGATGAAGCCCATTCTGTTAGAGATGATATTGTAATGGCAACGGGACGTTCAGATTTTCCAAATCAGGTGAATAATGTTTTGGGATTTCCTTTCTTGTTTAGAGGAGCATTGGATGCCAAAGCAAAAGAGATTAATAATGACATGTTAGTTGCTGCTGCGAATGCCTTGGCTAAACTTGCAAAAGAAGAGGTTCCACAATCTGTATTAGAAGCCTATGAGGTTGAATCCATGTCGTTTGGAAAAGAATATTTTATTCCAAAACCTTTTGATCCTCGACTTATTGATTGGGTTGCAAAGGCTGTAAGAGAAGCTGCTTAGTTTTGATGCATAAACAACCTAAAAATTTAAATCTTCTTTCAATCAGGCTTCCTTTACCTGCACTAGTTTCTATTCTGCACCGGATGAGTGGCGTTTTATTATTTCTTCTAATGCCCTTTTTTTCCTGGGCTTTATGTACCTCGCTATTATCAGATTTTCACTTTAATAAAACAGTACATATCTTAAATGCATGGCCGGTAAAAATTATTGGTGTAATTTTTATTTGGGCTTTAATTCATCATTTAATGGCTGGTTTAAGGCATTTACTATTAGATTTACAAATTGGCAATGATTTGATTGCAGCTAGATTTAGTAGTAAGTCTGTTTTATTGATTAGCTTTATATTGACAGCTATTGTGATTTATTTGTCATGAATAATAAATGGATAAAAGAACCATTTGGAGGTATGACTCAATGGTTATATCAAAGATTTACTGCTTTTTTGATGTTTATTTATATCTTATTCATGATAGCTCTAATCTCAATTCATGATGTTATTGACTATAGTAGTTGGGTTTCAATTTTTGATAACTGGTGGGTGAGTTTTGGAACCTTAATATTTTTCTATTTAATGTTTTTTCATGCATGGATTGGAATACTTCATGTAACAGAGGATTATATTAAATGGAACGCTGCACGAAGGACTGTAAATTTTTGTTTCTTAATAATGATTCTCTTACAGCTTTTAATTTTAAGTATTTTTTTAATCAAATGAGAATAATTGATGCTTAAACACTTTACATTTGATTCGATAATTCTTGGTGGTGGAGGTTCAGGTTTAACTACTGCAATTCAGCTTTCTAAGGCAGGGCAAGATGTCGCAGTAATTTCAAAAGTTTTCCCAACTCGTTCTCACACTGTTGCCGCTCAAGGAGGTATTGCTGCAGCTTTAGCAAATGTATCAGATGATAAATGGATTTGGCACATGTACGATACTGTGAAAGGTTCTGACTATTTAGGCGACCAAGATGCTATTGAATATATGTGTAAGAATGCAGCCGAGGCAATATATGAGCTTGAACATATGGGTATGCCTTTTGATAGAAATGATGATGGAAGAATTTACCAACGTCCTTTTGGTGGTATGACTAAAAATTTTGGTGAATCATCAATATCAAGAACTTGCGCAGTTGCTGATAGAACTGGTCATGCAATGCTTCACACTTTATACCAAAAAAATATTGAGCTAAAGACAAAGTTTTTTGTAGAATGGATTGGATTAGATTTAATTCGTGATAACGATGGAGCGGTATTAGGAATTATTGCACTTGAGATTAAGACGGGAGATTTAGCTATCTTTCAAGCTAAAAATACTATTTTTGCAACTGGTGGAGCAGGTCGAATTTTTCAAGCAAGTACGAATGCTTATATTAATACTGGTGATGGTTTAGGTATGGCGGCAAGAGCAAATATTGCATTAGAGGATATGGAATTTTGGCAATTTCACCCAACAGGAATTCTTGATGTTGGAGTTTTAATTACAGAGGGAGTTAGGGGCGAGGGTGGTTATTTAGTTAATTCAGACAACGAACGATTTATGAATAAATACGCTCCCAAAGCTAAAGATCTTGCTAGTCGTGATGTTATATCTAGGGCAATTGCAACTGAAGTAAAAGAAGGGAGAGGTATTGGTTTAAATAAAGACGGTGTTTATTTAACCTTATCGCATTTGGGTGAGTCATTAATAAATGAAAGATTACCTGGCATTCGTGAAACTGCAATTAAATTTGCTAATGTTGATCCAGTATTTGATCCTATCCCAGTTACTCCAACTGTTCATTATATGATGGGAGGTATCCCAACAAATCTTAATGGTCAGGTAAGAGATACTGCTAATAATTGTATCGTCGATGGCTTTTATGCAGTAGGAGAGTGTGCCTGCGTGTCTGTCCATGGCGCAAATCGATTAGGATCAAATTCATTGTTAGATTTGGTCGTATTTGGAAGGGCAGCAGGCTTAAATATTATTAAGAATTCTAAAAATAAAAAACATAAGCCTTTGCCTAAAGATGCTTCAGAATTTACTTTAAATCGATTAAACAAAATTGAGTCAAATAGTGATGGTGAAAATCCAAAAGATGTCGGCGACGAAATAAGAAGTGTTATGCAAGATCATTGTGGTGTTTTTCGATTTCCAGAGCTACTAAAGAAAGGATTAAAAGAAATTCAGGCTATAAGAAAAAAAACTAATAATATTGAAATTAAAGATAAGTCAAAAGTTTTTAATACTGCCAGAGCTGAAGCATTGGAACTAACTAATCTAATTGAAGTTGCAGAAGCGACTATAAGTGCAGCGCTTGCAAGAAAAGAAAGTAGGGGGGCACATTCGCGGTTTGATTTTCCAAAACGAGATGACCATAATTGGCTTAAGCATTCACTTTATAATCCAAATGAAAGAAGCATGTCATTTCGTCCTGTTAATTTTAAACCATTAACGGTTGAATCTTTTCCATTAAAAGAAAGAGTGTATTAAAAATATGAAAATTTCAATTTATCGATTTAATCCTGATGAAGATAAAAAACCATATATGCAGGATTATGATTTTACTCCAACTAAAACAGATGTAATGCTTTTAGATGTCTTAATAAAAATAAAATCTATTGATGATTCACTTTCTATGAGAATGTCCTGTCGAGAGGGAGTTTGTGGCTCTGATGCTATGAATATTAATGGTAAAAATGGATTAGCATGTGTTACTAAATTGGCTGACTTAAAATACCCTGTAGTTATTAGACCAATGCCTGGGCTTCCAGTGATTAGAGATTTGGTGGTAGATATGACTCAATTCTTTGATCAGCATAATTCTGTTAAACCATACTTAATAAATAAGGAACCACCACCCAAAAAGGAAAGACTACAAAGTCCTAAAGACAGAAAAAAACTTGATGGCCTATATGAATGCATAATGTGTGGCGCTTGTACAACTGCATGCCCATCATTTTGGTGGAATCCAGATAAGTTTGTTGGTCCAGCTGGGTTGCTTCAAGCATATAGATTTTTAGCTGACTCAAGAGATGATGGGGCAGATGTTCGTTTAGCAGACTTAGATGATCCTGATCGTTTGTATCGGTGTCACAATATTATGAACTGTGCTGATGTCTGTCCTAAGGGCCTAAATCCATCTAAAGCAATATCAAAGATAAAAAATATGCAAATCAACAAAAAGAAAATCAGTTTTAGAAGTAAACATAAAATTTTCTCGATAAAGAGTAAACCTAATGAGCATTGATAATGAAATTATTTATAGATGTAAAAGAGGTTTACTAGAGCTTGATTTGTTGTTAAATAAATTTGATAAAGCAACATTAAAAAATATGACAGTAAATGATAAGTTGCAACTACTAAAGCTTTTTGAGATTAGTGATTATGTATTACTAAAATTGCTAACGGAGAGCAAAGAATGTTCTAGTAATGATATGAATTCCTTGCTAAAGTTAATTAAACATTACTCAAATAATGAAAGTAAGAAAAAGGTATAAAGTAAATGAAAAGTAATTTAAGGGCTGAAGTCGATGCATTCGGATTAATAGATATACCCAAAGATAAGTATTGGGGGGCACAAACTCAAAGAGCAATTATCAATTTCCCAATTGGATGGGAGTTGCAACCAATTTCAATAATTAGAGCTCTTGGTTTAGTAAAAAAAGCTTGCGCTATGTCAAATGAAGAAACTGGTAAATTAGATAGCATAAAAGCAAACGCAATTATTCAGGCATCAACTGAGGTTTTTGATGGTAAATTTGATGACAATTTCCCTCTAGTAGTTTGGCAAACTGGATCTGGAACACAATCAAATATGAATGCAAATGAAGTAATAGCAAATAGGGCAATTGAAATCCTGGGAGGTGTTATTGGCTCAAAAGACCCAATACATCCAAATGATCATTGCAATATGAGCCAGTCATCAAATGATACTTTTCCTTCAGCCATGCATATAGCAACAGGTATAACTATTAATAATTTATTTTTACCAGCTCTAAATAAAATTTATAAAACTTTAGATGTAAAAGTTAAAGAGTTTGATGGTATCTTGAAGATTGGCAGAACCCATATGATGGATGCAACCCCAATCGCATTATCTCAAGAATTTTCAGGCTATTCCCATCAAATTAAAATGTCTATTCAAGGAATAAAAAAAGTACTTCCAAGGATATATGAAATTGCTCAAGGAGCAACTGCAGTTGGCACAGGTTTAAACACTCAAGAAGGATGGGATAAGTCTGTTGTAAAAAATATTGCTAATTTAACTAATTTACCTTTCATTCCCTCTCCGAATAAATTTGAAGCTATCGCTAGTCATGATGCAATGGTTGAGTTATCTGGAGTAATAAAAGGTACTGCTGTATCTTTATTTAAAATAGCAAACGATATTCGACTCCTAAGCTCTGGACCGAGGGGTGGTTTTGGCGAATTAAATTTACCAGAAAATGAACCAGGAAGTTCAATAATGCCCGGTAAAGTTAATCCAACACAAATTGAGGCTTTAACGCAAGTGTGTGCCCATGTATTTGGAAATGATGCTGCAATAGGGTTTGCCGGTTCTCAGGGGCATTTGGAGTTAAATACTTACAAGCCAATGATAGCCTACAATATTTTACAATCATTGCAGCTTATAGCAGACGCCTGTAACACATTTAATGATAATTGCCTTATCGGTATAACACCAAATAAAGTAATTATTGATAAAACAATGAATGATAGTCTTATGTTAGTTACAGCTCTAACTCCTATAATTGGATATGATAAGTCAACTTTAATAGCTAAGGCAGCGAATAAGAATGGAACATCTTTAAAGCAGGAGGCTTTAAAAACAGGGTTAATTGATGAAAAGACTTTTGATCTAACTGTTAATCCAAAAAAAATGATTAGCCCTCAAAAATAATTATTTTTTATATTTATTTTGCTGTGGACAGTAAGCTCTAGTTACTCCATCTGGTCTTAAAGACTCATGTCTGAGATTACTCGTTTTCATTCTTTTTCTCCAGAGTTTATAGCTATTTAGCTTTAAATTTTTTTTCATTAAAAGTTTAAGCTTATCTTCTTTTAGATTATAAGTCCTAAAAATTGCATCCAAGGATGTTCTGTCTTCCCAAGCCATTTCAATGATTCTAGATATATCTGCTTCTGTAAAATTATTTTTCATGATTTATTGATCAGTTTTTCTATGAAAGGTGCAATTAATATTAGTATTAATCCAGAAATAAATGAAGTCAATGTAAGAAAACCAAAGAGATTTATATTTAGAGAATTTAAAATTATTGGTAACTTTCCTGCCATATAATTTGCTACAGCAGACGATAGAAACCAAAATCCCATCATCAAGGAAGCTAATTTTTTTGGAGAAACTCTTGTAACCATTGATAGACCAATTGGTGAGAGGCATAATTCACCCATTGTATGCAGAAAATATACTGCTATGAGCCACCAAAAACTTATTATTATTGTATTTGAGTTACTTACAAAAGAAAGAAGTAAAAAACCAGTGCCAAGTAAAATTAATCCCAAGCCCATTTTTTTAGTTGTACTAATCCTATAATTACTATTATCAATTTTTAGCCAGAGTTTCGCTATAAGAGGGCCTAAAAGTATAATAATCATAGGGTTTATTGCTTGAAAGAAAGAAGCTGGAATTAATAGACCAAATATAGTCCTATCAATATTACTATTTGCGTAAAGTGTTAGGGAGCCACCAGCCTGTTCAAAGCCAATCCAAAAAAAGATAACAAATATTGAAAGAAGCCCAATATAAGTAATCTTTTTTAAATCATTGTAGTTATATTTTTTATTTGAGCTTTTTTTTAATTTTAAAATTATAGTTAAAAGAATTAAAACAGATAGAATTTCATAAAAATAAATAGTAAAAATATTATTTAGCGCTAGAAAGCTTAGGGTTATTGGAATATTTACAAAAGATAAGCTGAGAATTAAAGCCCAGTCTTTAAAATTAAGTAGCTTTGTTTTTTTGGAAAAATCCTCTCTAATTAAATGTTTTTGACCAATCCAAAATTGAATTAAGCCTATGCACATACCTAATCCAGCTATTCCAAAGCCATAATGCCAATTAACTGTTTCCCCAATCAAACCAATTGTAATTGGTGCAAGAAAAGCTCCTAAATTAATTCCAACATAAAAAAAACTAAAACCACTATCCCTTCTGATATCATTTTTTTTGTAAAGAGAGCCGAGTAGGGTACTAATATTTGGCTTAAAGTATCCATTACCAATTATCAATAAACCCATTGCTAAATAGAGGTAGTCAGGAAATGCCATCAAAAAATGACCGATTATCATAGTGATTCCCCCGATAAATATTGCCTTTTGGGGTCCTAAAAAACGATCTGCTAAATAACCACCAAAAATTGGAGTTAAGTAAACTAAGCCGGTATAAACAGCGTAGATATGAAGCGCATTGGCCTCACTTAAGTTAAGGGAGGTCACCAGATAAAGCACAAGTAAAGCTCTCATTCCATAGTAACTATATCTTTCCCACATTTCAGTGAAGAATAAAACTTTCAAGCCCGATGGATGACGAGAAACTTGTTGGTTAATCATTAGATTCTAATAGTTTTTTTTCAATATTATTTGTTAATAATTTAATATTCTTTGTTGAAATTTTTTGATTATTAGATTGAATTATAAAAAAATCTTCTGCTCGTTGACCCAGAGAATTTATTTTTGCATTATTAATTGAAAGGCCTAAACTATTTATTTCATTAGCTATTAAGCTTAATAGCCCCGGCCTCAGATCAGTAATCACTTGAAACTCGAACCTTTCTTTTCCAGTTCGACTATATAAGATTTTTGTATCTATTTCATGATGTATTGCTTGCATAGTTTTTTTATCTGAAATTACTAAATTTTCTATATGTTGTTTTTTAATTTCATTAGTTAATTCTTTTTCTATATAGGTAAAAAATTTTTCATAGCTTAAATTAGTTTTATTTTCATCAAGTATATTAAATACATCTAATGCATAACCATGTTTTGTCGTATAGACTTTTGCTTGAACCACATTACTTCTTATACTATGAAAAAAATTAGCTATTTTTGCAAATAAAGAATTATTGTCTTTCGCGTAGACTAGAACTTCAATACTATTTCCATTATTGCAAAGATGGGCTTTTACAATAGGGTGTTTTGAGTAAATATGCGGAATTAATAGTCTTGTATGCCAAGAAATTTCTTGTTCATTAAAGCGAAGGAAATAATCACTTCCTAGATTTTCCCATAATTCCTTATGATGATTTGACTCGATAGCATATTGCGACAATATGTTTTTTGTTTTTTGTTTTCTTTCCGCTATGATTTCTTTAACAGACTTAACATCTTCTTTCATAGTTAATTTAGTTGCGGAATAGAGCACTTTCAGAAGAGTTGATTTCCACTCATTCCAAACAAGAGGACTAGTTGCTCTTATATCTGCAACTGTTAACAAGTATAGGGCGTCAAGATGGGCTTGATTTTTTACATATTGTTTGAATTCATTAATTACTAACGGATCAGATAGGTCACTTTTTTGA
>MDSY01015249.1_pt1 | contig 16833 bp, 17 predicted proteins | sample 811131 | NCBI WGS metagenome assembly MDSY01 (sample SAMN05326643, study PRJNA326480) | marine metagenome | isolation source: seawater | place: Atlantic Ocean: South West | collected 2010
AATATATTTTCTTTATTAATATTTTCGCTTTCTGCAATTTTACCATGAGCTATTTGCATCTTAAGTTCACCGTGAACAGGTACAAAGAATTTTGGTTTAACAGTATTAATTAATTCCTTAAGTTCGTTTTTATATGCGTGACCAGATGCATGAATTGTATGATTTTTATCTGTTATAACTTTAGCGCCTAGTTTGAGCAATTTATTAATTGCATCATTTACTTGAACTTCGTTTCCTGGAATTGTACTGGCTGAAATGACTACGGTGTCTCCATCTTTAATTTGTATATTTTTATGATTATTATTAGCAATCCTTACTAATCCTGATTGTTTTTCTCCTTGGCTACCAGTTGTTAAAATTACCAGATTGTTTTGATTTAAATTATTTATTTGATCTTGTCTTATAATTAAATCTTCATATGATTTAATGTGACCTAGATTTTTGGCTATTTTTGTATTATCAATCATACTTTTACCAACAATACATAATTTTTTATTATATTTTATACACGCATCAGAGATAATTTTATTTCTTGAGATTTGAGATGCAAATGTAGAAATAATTATTCTATTATTATGCGACTTAATAATAGAGTTTATAGATTTTTTTACTTCTTGTTCGGATATAGAATATCCTTCCTCTTCTGCGTTAGTAGAATCAGACATTAAAACCATGATTTCATCTTTTAGTATCTTTTTTAGATGATTTATATTGGTTCTGTACTCATTGCCTATTGTTGGTTTTTTATCAAACTTGAAATCTCCTGAATGAACAATATTTCCACAAGGGGTATTAATCAATATACCGTAAGAATCTGGAATTGAATGGGAGACAGGAAATAATTCAAAACTCATATCACCTAATTTATATTTATTATCTTCTTTTGTTAAAAATATTTTAGGGGAAATATCAGTTCTACTTCGATAAATTTTTTTTCTAAGTAATTCACATGCCATTGCTGGGGCATAGATTGGTATATCAAAACTATCAAGTATAAATGGGATAGCTCCTATATGATCTTCGTGCCCATGAGTGACAATTATTCCTTTAATCTTATGTTTTTTTTCTTCTAGATAAGTTATGTCTGGAATAATAATTTCAATTCCTGGAATTTCATTTTTCTTAATGAAACCAATACCTGCATCGATAATTACTATGTCTTTGTCAGATTCGATGATAGCCATATTTTTCCCAACTTCACCGAGTCCTCCTAAAGGTATAATTTTCACATATGGAGAATTTTTACTTTTCAATAATTATTTTTATCTTTCAAAAATTTATTTAATAAAATACCCTCAGAAATTTTAATATATGAGGGTATTTTTTAGTTGATACTTTAGGATATACCGTTATCGCCAAGGTATTTTACTGCGTCATTTACAGTTAGGATTTTTTCTGCATCTTCATCAGAGATCTCTAGCGGATTGTCGTCGCTTCCAAACTCTTCTTCAATAGCCATTATTAACTCAACAATATCAAGAGAATCGGCATCTAAATCTTCTGTGAAAGATGAATCTCCTGAAATGTCATCAATATTCACACTTAGTTTATCTGCAGCAATTTCTCTTACTTTATCTAATACGCTAGCCATAATAAAATTAACCTCTCAAGTCATGGGAAATAATCCCGCTATAAATTATTAGTTGTTTTGATTCTTAAAACATTATTATATATATCATATCAGAGATGATAATATACCGTTAACGAATTTTGGAGACGAATCTTCACAAAAATATTTAGCTAATTCGACAGCTTCATTAATAATTATTTTTTTATTTAAATCTTTTGATGAGATACTTTCTACAACTGCAAGCTGAATTATGCTTTTATCAATAGGGAATAATACTAAATTTTTATTCGATAATTTTGAATTTATTCTATCGTTTATTGTTTGCTTTTTCTTGATAAAATTATTTACTAAGGATTCCATAAAATTAATATCTTCTTTGTTTAATTTTTTCCCTTGAAAATTTCTTTTTAATATATCCAATGGATTTTTTCCTGACACGTCAGATTCATATAATGATTGTATGATAATAGCTCTAAACTTTGTCTTGTTATGTTTTAATTTGTAATTTTTGCCAATAGAAGAAATAACTTCGACGTCTTCATCCTGTAGGGAATAAGTTTTTATTAGTTTGCTTGGAATAAAATCAATTAGATTGTTGTTTTCGTCCATTTTTAGGATGCTGCATATTCTAAAACAGAGTCAAAATCAGAGATATTTGTTATTTTTGCTTCTCTATTAATTCTTTTTATCATACCAGACAAAATTTTACCGTTTCCTATTTCAATAAAAGAATTAATACCCTCTCCAATCATATGCTTGACTGAATTATTCCACTGAACACATGAAGTTAATTGCATTTTTAACTCAGATTTTACCTCTTCAGCAGTAACCAAAGGTTCTGCTGTAACATTTCCTATGAGAGGTATGACAGGATTATTAAACTCTAGAGAATCTATAATTTTATTAAGACCTTCTTGAGCAGGCCCCATTAATTTTGAATGAAATGCACCTCCAACTTGAAGCAATATAGCTTTTTTAGCTCCACGAGATGAAGCTATGTCAATCGCAAGATTAAGATTTTGTTTCTCTCCAGCTATAATAATTTGCTCAGCCGTATTTATTGTGGATAATTCTACTCCAGATTCAATACATATCTCTTCAGCAGTAATTTCATCTAATCCAATTAATGCAGCCATACCACCAGGAACTTGTTCACATGCCATTTCCATTAGTCTGGCACGTTCAAATACAAGTTTAAAAGTATCATTTATATTTAGTACGCCGGAAACAGCTAATGATGCATATTCTCCTAAACTATGTCCAGCAGTTACTTGTGGAATTTGTATAGCATCAGAAGCCTCTTCCATAGCTCTCCATGTAGCAATAGAAGTTGCAAGAATCGCAGGTTGAGTGTTCTCAGTTTTTGTTAACTCGTCCTGAGGACCGTTAAATATAATGTCTGAGAGTTTTTTGTTTAAGGTCTCGTCAACTTCTTCAAAAACTTCTCGTGCGGCTATAGAATTTAGGTATAAGTCTTTTCCCATTCCAACAGATTGGGAACCTTGACCTGGAAAAACAAATGCTATTTTATTATTATTATTATTCATTTTAATTTTTACTCTTGTGTACTAGTTTCTTCGTCAATATTTACAGGCCAGTTTCCTGGTAATTTTCTATTATTGTAATATCCACATTGTTTACAAGCTCTATGAGGTTGAAGAGCTATTTGGCACCTCGGACAATTTGAAGATATTGCAGGCAAACCCATAGCGTTATGGGCATTTCTGTTGCCTTTTCTTGCTCGAGTATGTTTTTTTTTGGGTAATGGAGGCATTATTATTTTCTTTTTGTTCTTATTATTTTTTTATTATATAATTTATTAAATTTTTAAACACTTGTTAATTTTGCACCTATTTATATACTTTTAGCAAGTGTATTCATTCTGAAATTTAGTGAGTTTTACACAAACATTTTTCATAATTAAGATTTTTCAAACAATTTATACATATTCCCTTGCAATGCTCTTTACATTTTGGAGCTATAGAAATTGCGGAATATAATGAATTTTCAAACGTTGATGATAAGTCCACAAAATTTCTTTTATCTAATTTTTGTATTTGTAGATCAATTTCATTTTCGTAATCATAATCCTCAATATGATTATGGAATCCCATAATATCATAATTATACGGAAAATATTCTTCCTCGTAATTTGAACTTATTACCTGAACTGTTTCTTCGCTACATCTACTACAAATTATTTTGAAATTTGCTCTGATTTTTCCTTTCGCAATGATAGTTTTATCTGCACGTATAAAATTAATATTCGCGATTATGTTATTGAAAGTTTCGTTATTAGATAATAATTCGACTTCTTTGATTATTACTTTTTTTATATCTCCTATATTCCCTATTAGTAGGCTAGAAAGATTCACATGAAATTTGTTTTTGTTTTTGTTTTGCATTTAATAATCAATATCTAAAGGTTTTTGACATATTAATTTAGAGTTTATAATGGGATAGTCGTAAAATAAAATTAATTAATTTAAGTTTTGGAGTAATGTTTTGAAAATTCTTGGGATAGATCCTGGGTTAACAAATACAGGTTATGGATTAATTAGTATAAAAAATAGAAATTATAAATCCTTAGAAGGAGGCGTAATTAGAACTAAAGCGGATCAATCTTTAGAAAATAGACTATACTCTATTTACTCTGTAATTAAGGATATTATGGTAGAATTCTCTCCAACTAGTGTTGCTATTGAAGAATTACATTCTAGGTCGAGGTTTGTAAAAACTGCTATTTTACTAGGTCACGCGAGAGGAGCGGCAATTGTAGCTGTTGGACAATTTAATGTTCCTGTTTTTAACTACCAACCAACTCAGGCTAAAAATATGCTAACCGGATTTGGTGGCGCTTCTAAAGAACAAGTAAAAGCTGCGGTGTCTGATTGTTTAGGTGAGCCTAATATTATTAAGAATGAACATATGGCAGATGCATTTTCTATTGCAATATGTCATGGTATGATGATAGAAAAATCAATTTAAATATATGATTAGTTTTATTTCAGGTACAGTCCGTAAAATCACTCAAGACCCATCCGTAGTTACTATAGAAAATAACGGAATTGGATATGATGTTAATCTTCCCGCATATGTTTATCAATCTTTATTATCAGATAATATTGAAAAGGGATCGAAAGTTGAATTAGAAGTATATTATCATATTACCGAAAGGCAACCTAAGCCCATATTGGTTGGTTTTAGGCACCCTACAGAAAAAGATTTTTTTGAAAAATTGATACAAGTTGAAGGTATAGGTCCTCTAAAGGCAGCTAACGCATTAATTCTTGCAGCTTCTAACATTGCATTGGCCATTGAAACGGAAGATGTTGCATCTCTTCAAAAGTTACCTGGTATTGGATCTAGAGCTGCTCAAAAAATTATTGCTACTTTGAAAGGTAAGGTTACTCAAACTGCCTTATATAAAAATGAGAATTATGATGAAGTAACTTTACAATCTGGTAAAAATTTAGTTCAAACTGTTGTTTCAGAAGGTATAGATGCACTAGTTAGTTTAGGTTATCGATTATCAGAAGCTCAAACTCAAATACAGGAAGCGGTATCAAGGAATTCTGAGTGTGAGAACGACCTACAAGAACTGCTTAGAGAAGTATTTAAGTCAAATATTTCAAAATGAAAAGGTGAATTTTGTCTACTGATAAAGAAAATAATGCTAGAGAAAAAATTATTGAATCTAAAAACATTACTACTAGCAGTGATCTTGATAAACAAGACGATGATAAAGTACTAAAAAGTTTACGACCTAAGAAATTTTCAGATTATGTTGGTCAAAAAAGTGTTGTTGAAAGTATTTCAATAGCTGTTAAGGCCAGTAAAGACAGGAAGGATACCCTTGATCATTCATTATTCCACGGTCCTCCAGGACTAGGTAAAACAACAATTGCTCATATTATTGCTCATGAGATGGATACAAAACTTTTTCATACTTCTGGGCCAGCTCTTGAAAGGCCTGCAGATGTTGTAGGCTTGCTCTCAAATCTAAAAAATGGCGATATATTATTTATCGATGAAATACATAGGTTATCAACAAGTGTGGAAGAATATCTTTATTCTGCGATGGAAGATTTTAGAGTTGATTTTGTTACAGGTTCTGGTGCTTTTGCTAAAACAATAAATTTACCCTTAAGTCAATTTACACTTATTGGTTCTACAACTAGAGTGGGGATGCTGAGTGCTCCTCTTAGGGAAAGGTTTGGTCTTTCTTATCATCTAGACTATTATTCAATAGAGGAACTTTCGGAGGTAGTTGTTAGGTCATCAAAAATTTTAGGTGTGAAAATTAATGAAGAAGGTGCAAATGAGATAGCTAATAGATCTAGAGGCACTCCTAGAATATCAAATCGTTTGTTGAAAAGAGTTAGGGATTATTCACAAGTAAAATACGATGGAAAAATTGATCAGAATATTTCATCTGAAGCTCTTAAAATTGAAGGAATTGATGAATTAGGTTTAGATCGATTAGATAGAGTATATTTGCAAACTTTATCTAAAAATTATAATGGAGGGCCAGCTGGTATTCAGGCCTTAGCAGCAACAATAAATGAAGATCAGCAGACTTTAGAGGATGTAGTTGAACCTTATTTACTAAAAATAGGTTTCATAATAAGAACTCCGCAAGGAAGAAAATGTACTAAAGAGGCTTTTGGGCATTTGGGTATAATACCTCCTAAAGATGATACTATTCAAAAAAGTTTCTTTGAGTAATTTTTTGAGTATAATGATTTTATGTTCCGGAAGTCTCATCTGAAATTTTTTGAATTAGTTCATCAGGTATATCATCAAATGATGAGTAGTTGAGAGACGATAAACTATAATATAATCCTTTGTTTTTTATTAGGTTTTCATGGGTGTCTTGTTCTATAATTTCTCCATTTTGAAGGACTATAATTTTGTCAGCACCTCTTATAGTTGCCAGTCTGTGGGCTATAACCATAGCTGTTCGACCTTGTAACAAAACTTTTAATGCATTTTGAATTTGCATTTCAGTATAAGAATCTATATTGGCCGTTGCTTCATCTAGTATAATTATTTTGGCATTTCTTACAATTGCTCTTGCAAATGAAATTAATTGTCTCTGTCCAATTGATAAATTTTCTCCTCTTTGCTCTAGCTGGCTATCATATTTGTTTGGTAATTCCATTATATAATCATGAACTCCTACAGCTTTTGCAGCGTCCACTACTTGTTCAAATGAAACATTTTTTGTTGAATATATTATATTCTCTAAAATACTTCCAGAAAATAAAAATGGTTCTTGTAAAACCATAGAAACGTTATCGCCTAATGATTGTAATTTTATGTTGGTGATATTTTCTCCGCCGATTTTTATTTCTCCCTCCCAAATTTCATAAAAACGGTGTACTAATGCTGTGGTTGAAGTTTTACCTGAACCAGTAGGTCCTACCAGCGCTACTGTTTCACCTGGTTTTATTTTGAAATTAATATTTTTTAAAATTGGCTGATTGGGGAGATATCCAAATGTTACCTTATTAAATTCTATCGATGGTTCTAGATTGTCCATTAATATTGCATTTTCTTTATCAGACACGTCTACTGGTACGTCGATAACTTCAAATATTCTTTCTCCAGATGCGATTGCTCTTTGTAATACACTATAATGCATTGTTAATGCTCTTATTGGATCAAAAAACCTCTGAACAAATAATACAAAAGCAACCATTACTCCAGTTTCAATTTGTCCATTCAAAACAAAAATACCACCAACAATTACAACAATTCCTCTAGCAATTCCACTTAATGAATCAACAGTTGGAAGCATAATTACACCGATTTTTGATGCTTTTAGTGCTGCTCGTAAATTTTCTTTTGCTCTCAGATCAAAAAGGTCATAGTTTACATATTCTCTAGTCATTCCTTGCACGGCTCTTACTCCATTTATATTCTCTGCTAATGCCCCACTAACAATAGAGGAAGTTATTCTTGCTTTCAGAAACGCATTTCTTGCGTGAGGAATCCATATTATCCTTATTAAAAGAAGAGCTGGTATAACAATCATAGTTAATAATCCTAACCTAAAATCTAACCAAAGCATTGTTATGATTATTCCTATGATTAATACAAAATCACCAATAGCAAAAACAGCAGTATGTAAAAATTCTTGTAATGCAGCTACATCACCTTGTAGCCTAGACATTAGTTTACCGCTTTCTGTTTTATCCATAAATGATAGAGATACTCTTTGTAGATGCTCATACATAGCCGTTCTCATATCAAAAAGTACATGCTCAGCGACTTTACCTACTAATATTTCTTGAAGATAATTTGATATAAAATTGAAAATAACTGCAACAAAAAATCCACCAACAAATAAATATAGTAGATTTGCATTATTTCCGTTTGATAATGCAGAATCAAAAACATTCTTAATTATCAGAGGTATTGAAATAGAAGTAAGGGTAAAAATAATTACAGCTAAAAGTGCAGGAATGATTTGTTTTTTATATGGTTTTACATAGCCAAAAAATCTTTTTATCACATCACCGTTAAATTTTTCGCTAAATACCTCTTCTTCTAAATTAGATGCAAGAACAACTGACGCCTTAGGAGGTATTTCATGACTTCTTTCACTGTATTTTTTTATACTCACATTTTTCCTCTTGTTTTATTTTGTAGGTTGTATAAATCTCTGTAATGGCCATTTAATTCTAATAATTCTTGATGATTTCCAGATTCAACTATCCTACCTTTTTCTAAGAATAAGATTTTGTTTGCATGCATTAGAGAACTTAGTCTGTGAGAGATAATAATATTTGTAGTCCTAGAAGTTAAGTTTTTTAATTCTTCTCGTATTTTTCTTTCTGTTCCTGCATCTATAGCTGCAGTTGAATCATCAAAAATAATAATATTAGGATCAAGCATCACAGATCTAGCTATTGAAAGTCTTTGTCTTTGCCCCCCTGATAAAGAAACCCCTCTTTCTCCAACAAGAGTTTTATATTTTTCGGGTAACCTTTCAATGTACTCTGCAAGTTGTGCATGATGTGTAGATTTTTCCACTCTGTCATCTGGTGCCCATGGATTTCCATAAGCTATATTATGTTCAATTGATGCTGTAAACATAAATGTATCTTGTTCAACAACACAAACCGCATGCCTAAGAGATTCAAGAGTGAAATTTCTAATATCTAAATCATCAATTAGGATTGAGCCGTCTGTCGGATCATAAAATCTAGGTATTAAATGAGCTATAGTAGATTTACCACTACCGGGTGGACCTACAATACCAAGAGTCTCGCCTGGTTCAATTGCGAAACTTACGTTATGGATTGTTTCATGATTATCTCCCTCATATGTAAAACTCACATTCCTAAATTCAAGTTTACCTTTTTCTACTAAAATATCTTTCGAGTAAACTTCGTCATGAATATTTGGTTCTAAATCTAAAATAGCAAATAATCTACCCCCTGATGCTGACCCTCTTGCAAATCCATTTATCATCAAACCTATTTGTCTGACAGGATCTAACAGAATACTCATAAAAGCTAGAAATTGCGTTAATTCCCCTGGGGTTATTGTTCCTTCAATAACCTGTTGTCCTCCTACTAATAAAACTATACCCATTGAGATAAAAAAGGAGGTGCTGATCAACGATATGCTTGAGGATCTAATGTTTACCTGCTCATTAGATAACTTAAGAGCCTCATCTGAAACTTTATTATATTTTGCCATCTCAAATTCTTCTGCTGAAAATGCTCTTACAACTCTAATTCCTCCTAAGTTTTCATCCATAGTTTTTGTTAAAACTGAAAGTTTATCTTGTAGCGCATACCAATTTGAACGAAGTTTTAGTCTTGCAGAAGTAGCTTTCCATGCAACAAAAGGTACAAAACTCAGACTAAGCAAACCTAAAGTAGGGTTTGTCTTTATCATAAGGAAAGTTCCAGTTCCAATTAACGTTGTTAGAAAAATTAATCTTAATATTGCCGTTTGAACAAACATTCTTATCCCTTCGACATCTAATATTCCACGAGTTATTAGATCTCCTGTGTGAACGCCAGCATGATAACTAAAAGAAAGTCTTTGAAGTTTTTCATAATAAAGCATACGAAGTTCATACCCAATATGTTGACCTATCGATTCTCCAAGATAAACATGTAACATTGCGAATGTGCCTCTTCCAATTGAGGATAAAAGCAACAAAAAACATATGAAATATAGATGGTTTTTAGAATCGTTTATAGAAGAAATTTCAGAGTTGTTACCAAGCAAATTATTTGCTGCGTCTACGGCGTCTCCAAGTAATATGGGAATGTATAATGAAAATCCACTTGAAATGAATATGGCTGATATTCCAAAAAATAGTCGCCATTTATACTTTATGGACATTTTGATAATTCTAAAAAAAACTTTCAAGGAATCATTATTTTGTAATGGTCGGGCAGAAATAGTTTGATTTTTAACTATCATATGATGTAAATTTCTTTTTATGGATATTATTTTATTTTTTTATCTTAAATCAATTTTTACATAAATTAATAAAGTAAATATAATAAAATTTAATACAATATTTTTTGATTTTTATGAAAAACTTTCTTTTAGATATTAAAAACAGTTATAGAATAAAAATAGCTGTTAAGAGTGACTCAAATGAGATTGCTAAACTTGAGGAATCGATTTTTAGTGATGATAGTAATTCTGTATCTTTTATAAATGAAATTAAGTACAAAAATAAATACCATATACTGCTCGTAAGAGAGATTTTTGAAAAGAATAATTTTATAATTAATCTGATTAAGAAGTTATCAAAATTAAAAAATCTTTTTTCTTCACAACTTAATAATTCTCCTAGGTCAGATTTTATATCAGGATTCATTGGAGTTTGGTTTTATGAGTATGAGTCTTATATTTCAACTTTTGGAGTGAGAGAATTCGAGCGAGGAAAAGGACTTGGAGAGTTATTACTAATTCAAGCAATATACGATGTCATTTATAAAGGAGGTAAGTCTATATCTCTTGAGGTTAGGCAATCTAATTATCAGGCAATAAAATTATATCAAAAATATGGTTTTCATAAAGTTGGAAAAAGAAAGTTTTACTATTCTAATAATAATGAAGATGCTATTATTATGACTGTCAATGATATTGACTCTGACGATTATAAAAATAAAATTTTATATTTAATAAATATTCATTCACAAAAATGGAAATTGCTAGGTGAAATTGAAAGCCCTATATAGATAAACTTCCTGAATATAAAATTATTATTATATAAATAATATTCAATACAACGGCCCACGATAGCCATTTTTTTTGAACATTCTTAAAATGCTCAACAGACTTCCACTTTTTACCTTTCCAAGCAAGTTCATTGCCCCTTATGCCTAAAAATAAACTGCATCCGATTAGAGCAATTGCTCTCATTCCATCAGAAAATATTGGTAGATATAGAGCTAGCATCAGAACCGCTAATGGAACTCCAGAGAATAATCCCCAAAGTGGTGGAATTAAAAACGCCGCCCAATTCCAACCTTTGATCTCTTTTGGGACTTCTGATTTTTTATCTCCCGATCTATTTATTTTGTCTCTTCGTGAAATTGGCTTATTTATTTGTATATCTTTAGGATTTATTTTTTCATTAGTTTTAGATTGATGATCTAGTAATGTTTCATTATTTGCAACTGGGTTTTTCGATGTAATTTCACACCCACATGACCAGCAATAAAAGGAATTAACATAATCGTAATTCTGACATTTTTCACAGATTATTTTACTTAGACTTGTTTTGTCCACATCTGATTGCTTGATTAGTTTCTCTCCACATCGATCACAACCATAATTAGTAGCAGAATTAGTTACACCACAATGAGTACAAAATATTTTGCTGCTATCAGTGTTTATTTTTTTTGAATCGTTTTGCATAATAACTTTTATGCATTAGCTCCTGGTTCAGATGAGTCGAAGTCATAGTCTGCATTTATCTGAATAAACTCTTTTTGATCATCCGGGACATCATCTTCATCAAAAATCGCATTTTCAGGACAAACGGGTTCACATGCTGCACAATCTATACATTCATCAGGATTTATGAATAATTGAGTATCACCAGGTTTGGAATATATACAATCTACGGGGCAAACCTCAACACAGGCACCATCCATAACTCCTACGCAAGGCTTACTAATAATAAAAGCCAATTACATCCTCCAGATAATTTTATAATAATTACTATTTTCTAATCTACTACAATTATAATATAGTTTTTTTGCATACAATTTCAATATACTTAAATAATTATTTTATATGAATTCATATAAATATTAATTAGTGACCACCACATCCGCCACCGCTACCACATCCGCCACCGCCTCCGCCGCAACCACATCCGCCACCACCATTACCACACCCACATCCTTCTTGCTGGAAGTTTGGGTTTGAAATTACAAATCCAGATCTATCAAATCCTTCAACAAAATCTATACTAGAACCTTCAACCAGAGGGGCACTGTCTTTATCTATTAATGTTCTTACAGGTTCTTCTATAATATTATCTAATTCATTTGGTTTTTCTTCTAAACCAAAAACGTATTCAACTCCCCCCATTGGATTATTATTAACTGCTATTCTCAAATAATGATTTTCAGTAGCTTGTTCTTTCAAAACCTCTTCAATTTTTGATTTAGCTGCATCAGTAAAACTTATTATATTGTTATTTGTGACCATAATTTTTCTCAGAAAGCAAATATTGCTTGGTATTTTTTTTTAATTTTATATAAATTAAGATAAAAGGTAAATAATTATCATTATTAAATATGATGAATTAATTACTATATTTAGATGCATTTATTGCCTTGTTTTATTGAAAACGTAAGAATACATAATATTTTGAATTTTTTTTTCTAAAAATTAGATATAATTGTAGTAAATTAGCAAAATTAAGAGTAAGTGAAAAATATGGACGAATTAGACAAAAATATTATTAGTCAGCTTGAAAAGGATGGTAGGGCATCTAATGCTTTTATAGCTAGAGAGTCAGGAGTTAGCGAAGGTACAGTACGAAGAAGGCTAAAAAAATTAATTGATGATGAAATCATTAACGTTGTTGCTTTACCTGATCCTACAAAATTAGGATATGATTCAGAAGCGCTAATTGGTATACAAATAGATCCAGATCAGGTTGAGATAGCTGCAAATAAAGTTGCAAAGTTAGATCATACTAGATGGGTTGCCATGACTACGGGTACGTACGATGTATTTGTATGGGTAACATTACCTAACCCTGAAGCATTAGGTAGATTTATTAGAATTGAAATTGGTGCAATCGAAGGGGTAAGAAGAACAGAAACTTTCGTAAATTTGCAGGTAATGAAAAGACAATTTGGTATTTTAAAATAATTTTTTTTATAAACTTAATCATAAAAAATAATTAAAGGTGATATATAAGCGTGTACAAAAATAAAAATTGTGGTGAACCAAATAGTTTGGATGAAGGAACTGAAATTATCGTAGCAGGCTGGGTTAATAGACGCAGAGACCATGGTAATTTAATTTTTATTGATCTTAGAGATAAATCAGGTGTTTTACAGGTTGTATTTAATCCGGAGGTTTCTTCAGATGCTCATGGTCTAGCATCTGACCTAAGGTCGGAATGGGTAGTACAAATAAAAGGAAAAATTGTAAAAAGAATTTCTGGTGCTGAAAATGATTCTATCTCAACAGGTTCGATAGAATTGCAGGCAAGTGAAATAAAAATTTTAAATAAATCAAAAACACCTCCCTTTGAAATATCAAATGAAATTGAAATAGATGATCAAACAAGATTAGCCTATAGGTTTATCGACTTAAGAAGACCTAAAATGCAAAAATTATTTACCTTGAGACATAAAATTACAAAATTAATATGGGATTATTTATCTGACAGAGATTTTACGCATATTGAAACTCCAATTTTACTGAAAAGTACACCGGAAGGTGCAAGAGATTATGTTGTTCCTAGTCGGATTCATCCAGGAAAATTTTATGCATTGCCTCAATCTCCTCAGCAATTAAAGCAAATTTTAATGGTTTCAGGATTTGATAGATATTTTCAGATAGCTAGGTGCTTTAGAGACGAAGATCTTAGAGCCGATAGACAGCCTGAACACACTCAACTTGATTTAGAAATGTCTTTTGTACACCAAGATGATGTTATGGTTTTGGTTGAAGGTTTGTACAAGCATATTACACATGAAATTTTAGGAGATAATTTTAAACAGAATGATAGGGATTTTTTGAGGTTGTCTTACAAGGAATCTATGGAAAGATTTGGTACTGATAAACCTGATTTAAGGTTTGAAATGGAACTGGTTACTGTTTCTGAAGAACTAAAAAATACTGAATCAAATGTTTTCAATAATGTACTTAATCAACAAGGTGTTATTAGAGGTATAGTTGCACCTGGTGCAGGTGATTATGATAGAAGGAAAACTGATGAAATTATTGATTTAGCCAAATCTAGCGGGGCATCAGGTTTAGTATATATTTCACTTAGTAAAGATTTTGATTCTATGGAAAATCTCACCGATGAAAATTACAAATCTCCTCTGAAAAAATTTCTTACGCTAAATATAGTAAAAGAATTAGCCATCAAAATGTCAGCTAGACCAGGAGACTTGATTTTATTGGTTGCTGATCAGGAAAATAAAGTAAATACTGTTTTATCCAACTTAAGAAACTTTTTAGGCGAAAAATTAAATTTATATGATAAAAAAGAGATAATTTTTGCTTGGGTCTATGATTTTCCTCTATTCGAATGGGATGAAGATCTGAAAAAATGGGAACCAGCTCATCACGTTTTTTCATCTCCAAAAGAAGAACATTTAGATTTCCTTAAATCTGACCCAGGTAAGGTTCATGCAGATTTATTTGATCTAGTTTGTAATGGCATGGAAATGGGTTCAGGAAGTATCAGAATACATGATCCAAATATACAAAAAAAAGTATTTAGTATTATTGGTTACGAGGAAGATGAAATTGATGATAGATTTGGACAATTAATTAAATCTTTTTCATATGGTGCGCCACCTCATGGCGGTATGGGATTGGGTTTGGATAGATTTGTTGCTACTTTGGCAGGAGAAAAAGCTATTAGAGAAGTAATTGCCTTTCCTAAAACTCAATCTGCCCAGGATCCTTTATTCGATTCTCCAAATAAAATTTCCGATCAACAACTTGAAGAACTGTTTATAAACTTAGATTTACCCGATGAAGAGGAAGCGTGAGATATCTTTGTAGTTATAATCAAATTCTCAATGTACAATTAAGTAGAGGTGAAAAAATTGAATAATTCTTTGGATGATATAAAATTTACGCATGAAGATGACAAAGATAACCAAGTAATCTTCCATATATCAGTAGGCGAAAAAATTACAGATAGCCACTTGAAAACAGCTTATAAAAAAATCGCTAATAGATTAAATATTCCAGGTTTTCGAAAAGGTAAAGCTCCATATAAAATTGTCGAGCAATTCGTTGGAAAAGAATATATATTGGAAGAATCATTAGAAACTCTGATTCCAAAAGTTGTAGGAGATGTTTTACAAAAAACAGATTTATCCATAGCAAACACTACCCCACGTGTATCAATTGTTAAACGCGAACCAATAAAAATTGATGCCACAGTTGCCTTAATTCCAAAAGTAAAAGTTGGAAGTTTGGCAAAAATGAAATTTACAGACAAAGCAGAGAGTATAACAATCAAGGATATTGATAATCAAATTAACCAGATTCTTGAGTCCCAAGCAAAATGGGAAGAAGTAACAAGAAAATCAAAATATGGAGATATGATTAATATTTCTTATAAAAGTTCTGTCAATAATGAGGAATTTCTTTCATCAGATAAATTTGATTACGTACTTGAAGAAAGTTCTGATAATCCTTTATTAGGATTTTCATCAAAAATTATAGGTTCTGTTGCAGGTGATAATAAAAGTTTCAAACTCAGCATACCGAAAGATTATTTTAAGGAAGAACTAGCTGAAAAAGAATCTCAATTTGATGTAGAAATTTTTTCTGTTAAAGAAAAAATACTCCCAAATTTAGATGATGCATTTGTTTCGTCTTTAGCGCAAGACATAACTACCGTTAAAGATTTAAAAAGTAGAATAAAGGAAAACTTAAAATTAAGGTCTGACGAAAACCTAAAACGGATTCTTGAGGATAAGATTTTAGACTATATGGTTGAAAAATCAAAATTTGAAATATCACCTATGATAATTGAACATAGTGCAAATAATTCGATGGAAGAACAAGAGAAGCAATTTTCTCAGTATAATATTAATTATGATCAATACATTAATGGAATAGGTAAAACAAGGCAAGAGATATTAGAAGAAACAAAAAAAACGTCAGAAATGAATATAAAGAAAATGTTAGTTTTAGAAGAATATATAGTTACAAAAAAATTCAAGGTTAGTGAAAAAGAAATTGATACAGAGGTTGATTTGTTGAAAAATAATCCACAGTACCAATCAATGGATTTTAATTCTGAAAATGTTAGAGAATCTATTAGAGAAAATATTAAGAGACAAAAAGGAATAGATGACCTGATTTATCTTTCAACTAAAAAAGCAACATCTTCAAATAAAAAAGTAACATCTTCAAATAAAAAAGTAACATCTTCAACTAAAAAAGCTAAAAAAACTAAGTAAGGAAATGATTAACATGAATGAAAATCAAAATACAAAAAAACTATTAGAAGGAATCCCACAAAGCATAGTCCCAATGGTTATTGAAAGTGGGGCTAGAGGAGAAAGAGCATATGACATATATTCCTTATTACTAAAAGAAAGAATAGTTTTTTTAGGAACTCCAATCAATGCTCAAATAGCAAATCTAATTGTTGCACAGATTTTGTTTTTGGCCAGAGAAGACTCTGAGAAAGATATAAATTTATATATTAACTCACCTGGTGGAGAAGTTTATTCTGGTATGGCTATATACGATACCATGCAGTATGTTCCTTGTGACGTAGCAACTTTCTCAGTTGGTCTTTGTGCAAGCATGGGCACAGTGTTACTCACAGCAGGTGCAGCAGGTAAAAGATATGCTATGCCAAATTCTACAATACATATGCATCAACCATTAAGCGGTACTCAGGGGCAGGCTTCTGATATAGAAATACATGCTAGAGAAACTCTTAGAATTCAAGATAGATTGAGGCAGATTATAGCCGATCATACTGGTCAATCATATGAACGTGTAGCAAAAGATTCTGATCGTGATTTTTGGTTAAATGCAGAGCA
>MDSY01113197.1_pt1 | contig 16833 bp, 17 predicted proteins | sample 811131 | NCBI WGS metagenome assembly MDSY01 (sample SAMN05326643, study PRJNA326480) | marine metagenome | isolation source: seawater | place: Atlantic Ocean: South West | collected 2010
CTTCTTTTTTTCTTTTTCTTTTTCTTTTTCTTTTTGTCGTCTTTCTTTAGCTCAATTGCTGTTTTAGAACCTGATGCGTAGACCGGAGTGCTGAAAGCACCGACAAGAAACAATAGAGTTAGGGTAAAAAATAATTTTTTCATGATAAATAGTTTAGAATCTAAATATATGAAAATTCAGGAGAGAAATCCAATTCTACTTAGCTTCGCTTGAACCTTTTGGCCCAAGACCACATCTATTTTCGCATCTAATGGGAGAAATAAATCTACACGTGATCCAAATTTTATAAATCCTAATTCACCAGCTTGTTCGACCTTGTCTTTTTCTTGGCCGTAGTAACAAATTCTTCGCGCAACCGCTCCAGCTATTTGCCGAATTAGTATTTCTTTGCCGTCTTCATTTTTTACAACAATAGTAGTTCTTTCATTATCGGTGCTACTTTTCGGGTGCCAGGCAACTAGGAATTTTCCTGGGTGGTATTTAACAAAAGGTAAGGTTCCTTTTATTGGATAATAATTGGCGTGAACATTCAACGGAGACATGAAGATAGAAACTTGTATTCTTTTATCCTTAAAGTACTCCGTTTCGGTTGTTTCCTCTATTACGACCACTTTACCATCTGCAGGGCAAGTAATTTCATTCTCTTGGTAAGAATTTTGCCTTCTCGGAATACGAAAGAATTGGACAACTAAAACAAGCATTACCGATAATAATGCGAAAATAAATGCGCCAACAATACTAGAAATAGGGAAAATATAAAGTCCATTTAATAGCCCTAGAATAAGGCAGATTGCAAGACTTGTGAGTATAATAGTTGTTCCTTCTCTGTGTAAAGTCATAGTGTAAGTTATTTATATTACATCAAAATAAAGCAAAATGTAAAAAACAGGTAGTGCAAAAAGCATAGCATCAAATCGGTCCAAAATACCGCCATGACCAGGCATGATATTCCCGGTATCCTTAACCTTCATTTTTCTTTTCAGTGCTGACTGAAAAAGATCTCCAGCAACAGCGGCTGGAGCAATAAAAATGGCAGACTTTACCCAAAAACAAGGCGCATAACCTGCATCAACATATACATACTGATCTAAAATGAATCCCATAATGATAGCAAAAGCAAATCCACCTGCAAAACCTTCCCATGTTTTGTTGGGAGATACCTTTTCATAAAGCTTATGCTTGCCAACAATATTTCCTGATAAATATGCAAATGTGTCATTTGTCCATACCAGCAAGAAAACACCCAAAATAATCGGAAGTGTCCCTGTATCTTTAATATGTATTTCGAAGGCTAAGTAAAATGGAATAACAACATACATAATTGCACCCAGAAATAGAAAGATACTAGAGGTTGTGTTTTTATAAATCAAAACCTGAAGTAGGCCATAAAACAAAAGTACGGCTAGAATGAACCAGAGGGGGTTTAAACTAAAATTATAAATAAGATAGGAGGGGAGAACTAGGCTTAGAAAGGAAATGTAACCCAAGATCACCGTTACTGACCATGAATGGGTAAGCTGGTTTTTTCCTGAAAATAGCTTGTGGAATTCAAACAAACCGATTCCTACAATGACTGAAAAAAAAGCCAAGAAAAATAAGGGTTCTAGCGTCAAGCTTAAAACGACTAGGGCAACAAAAATTAGCCCCGAAATACTACGCGTCAGCAGCGTCTTCATGATTGTTTAGTGCATCAATTGCTGTGTCTTTATCCTGCATAGAGACATATATTTCGAAGGTGCCAAAATCATTAAACATCGAGTCCACAGTACTCGAAATTTGGAATGGAATCTCATTCATAGATAAGATCGACTGGCAAAGCTGAAAGTAAGTGCGATCAGTAGTAGATATAATTCTTTCTTTAGTCATTCAAATCTTCTTCATTAATTTCATCGTGAGCATCCCTTGAATCAGAAACTTTAGGTGATTCTTTCTTCGTTTCGGTTTGATCTTCTATACTGTCCATTGGCTCGACAAGGCTAGTAGGTTCTGTTTTCTCAATCTTTTCTTCTGGTTTTGTTGTAGAAACCAATGGTTCCTTTTTCTCATCTTCCCATTCTCTTTTTCCAAAAATGGTTTCTAAATCCTCTTTGAAGATTACTTCATGAGACAATAGCTTATTCGCTAGTTCAGTAAGCTTGTCTTTGTTCTTAGAAAGCAGGTCAAGTGCACGAGCATATTGCGCTTCAATCATTTTACTCACCTCCTCGTCTATCACTCTCGCTCGATCATCCGAATATGGCTTCGTAAACATATCAGCGCCTCGTGAATCAAAATACGAGATATTACCAATTTTTTCGTTTAGTCCATAAATTGAAACCATAGCATATGCCTGCTTGGTTACTTTTTCTAAATCACTGAGAGCTCCTGTGCTTATTTTTCCAAAGATGAGCTCTTCTGCAGCTCTTCCACCAAGCGCCGAGCACATTTCATCTAAGATTTGTTCTGTGGTTGTTATGCTTCTTTCTTCTGGAAGATACCAAGCGGCTCCTAGAGATTGTCCACGCGGAACGATTGTAACCTTTACCAAGGGATGCGCATGCTCTAATAACCATGAAACCGTAGCGTGACCTGCTTCGTGAAAGGCAATGGCTTTTTTCTCGCTAGGTGTAATGATTTTGTTTTTCTTTTCAAGTCCACCAACAATTCTGTCAACAGCATCTAAAAAATCCTGTTTTTCGACTTGTTTTTTGTCATTTCTTGCTGCAATAAGAGCTGCCTCATTACATAGATTAGCAATATCTGCTCCAGAGAATCCGGGGGTTTGCTTGGACAAAAAGTCCACATCCAAATCCTTTTCAAGTTTTAATGGCTTGAGGTGTACTTCAAAAATCTCCTTTCGCTCATTTAGATCAGGCATGTCAACGTATATCTGACGATCAAAACGACCAGCCCTCATTAAAGCACCATCCAAAACGTCTGCCCTGTTTGTTGCAGCCAATATGATTACGCCAGAGTTGGTGCCAAATCCATCCATCTCTGTCAGCAACTGATTGAGCGTGTTTTCACGTTCGTCATTTGAATTAAATCCATTGTTTTTTCCTCTAGCCCTACCTATCGCATCTATTTCATCTATAAAAATAATAGCAGGTGATTTCTCTTTTGCTTGTTTGAATAGGTCTCGTACTCGAGATGCACCAACACCCACAAACATTTCAACAAAATCAGATCCGGAAAGGGAAAAAAATGGCACTTTGGCTTCACCAGCTACAGCTTTCGCCAAGAGTGTTTTACCTGTTCCAGGAGGACCTACTAACAGCGCTCCTTTGGGTATCTTTGCACCCAGCTCTGTATATTTTGATGGGTTTTTTAGGAACTCAACAATTTCAACAATTTCTTCTTTCGCACCTTCGAGACCAGCAACATCTGAAAACGTAACATTTGTTGTTTTACCATTTTCATAGACTCTAGCTTTTGATTTTCCAATATTGAATATTTGCCCTCCGCCACTTGCACCTCCGCCCGACATTCTGCGCATTACAAAAATCCAAATTGCGATAATAATCACAAAAGGAAGTAAATAGCTTAAAATTGTTCCGAAATAGTCTATTCTTTCTTCATATTCGACGGTCACGCCTTTCTCATCAAGTTTCTGAGAAAGATAGGTTTGATCAACCTGCTTAATTTCAAAAACAATTTTTGTTTTATCAGTTTCTTTTGACTCTTTTAGAGTTTTACTTATGTTTTTGAGTTCTTTATTTTCAGTCTTTCTGATGAAATCGACCCCTTCGGAATTTAATTGAAACTCAACACTTTTTTCGTTAATAATAACGACATTCTGCACACCGGATTCATCTGCTATTTCAAGTAAAGATTGAATCTTTACACTAGATTGCTCTGTCTTTCCCATGAATAACTGAAATGCAATAAGGCCAACACCTAAAATTGCATATATCCAGTAGATTGAGAAATTATTTTTTTTGTTTGCCATTTGTTTTTTTTAAGAGGGTATATTTGTTTTTGTAGCATCAGACCACAAATCTTCAATGTCATAAAAGGACCTTGTTTCCTGGTAAAAAACATGTCCTACGACATTAACGTAATCTAACAAAACCCAATCGCTATTTGTTTTGCCTTCGATGTTCCAAGGCTTCTCTTTAAGGTTTTTTTGTACATATCTGTTGATGGAATTTGAGATTCCATCAACGTGTGTATCTGAATCGCCAGAGCAAATCACAAAAAACTCAGTTATCGCCCCGTCTAATTCTCTCAAATCAAGCACTACAATTTCTTTTGCTTTGTTTTCTTGCATTCCTTCTACAATTGCATCACATAATTTTTCAGAAGGAGATTTTGCTGTTTTTTTGCTCATAATTAAAGTATCACAAATCTAACTGATTAATTTTAATTTTGCCTTGAATAATATGTCACAAAGCAAATCTAAAATCGGAATCCAAAAGATTCGGTTGAATTCTGTCGATTCAACTAACAATTTTGCTGCCAAACTCATTAATGATGGTTTGGCAGAACATGGTTCGGTAATTTTGGCAGAAAATCAGACGAATGGCAGAGGTCAGCGAAGTTCAGAATGGCAGTCTGAGAAAGCAAAAAACATTTTGACCTCCTTTATATTTAAATTTGAAGCACTAGATCCAGAGTTTCTTTTTCGAATAAATGCTTTTGTTTCTATTGCACTGATAGATTTTTTAAATAATTATGGAATCGATGCACAAATCAAATGGCCTAATGATATTATGGTCAATTCTAACAAAATATGTGGAATCCTAGTTGAAAATAAGCTAGCGGGAAATGTACTGTCTTATTCTATTGCTGGTTTTGGCCTTAACGTTAATCAAATTGAATTTGACCGGCTTAATAATGTTACAAGTATGTTTTTGGAAAAGAATCAGGTATTTGATTTGGATACAATTTGGCTTTCAATAATCTCTTTTTTTCAGAAGTGGGAAGTATTCATCACTTCTAAACATCGTGCTGAAAACCTTCATGCCATGTATCAAAACAATTTATTTGGACTTGAAGAAAAACGTCAGTTTCAAGTTGGTTCCGAAGTCTTTGAGGGAGTTATAAAGGGGGTCAATAAGCATGGGTTTCTAATCCTTCAAATAGGAAAAGAGACACACTATTTTCAATCCAAAGAGATCGTGTTTTTATGAAAAGTGATTACTGAGTTTGTTAGACATGTAATTAAACAGACTGAGTAGAGGTTTTTCAACCATCATTTTTAAGAATGCATTTACCTCTCCGTCAAATTCAATATGCCCTTCAGTTATGTCTTTTTCTTGCTCCACTAAATGAATTGTTAGCTTAAAGGGGAATGGTGATTTCTCTCCGGACTTTAGGAATACTTTATCTTCTTCATTTCCATCTTGGACAAGAGAAATGACAAACCCTCCCTGCGCCTTAAACGAACAGGATGTTTCATCACAGGTAAAGTCTTTAACTTTATCCATAGGAAGTAAATGTTCCAAGTTTTTGGGCATTATTAAGAAATCAATGATATTGGAACGGTTTGTTCCTACGCTTACTTTATCTCCAGTTAAAATCATATCCTACTAATTTAGCCATTTGGATGGATCTCTACTCCATTCTCTTAACAAATGAAGGCTATCTTTCTTAATATATTTTGAATCTAGTGCTTTTTCTAACAAAGTTGTGTAATCCGTTAATGTGAAATATGCACATTGAGCATTATTAAATCTTTCCTGAGATTCTGTAAATCCATAAGTAAATATTGCCGCTAGACCTTTTACTTCTATACCTGATTCTCTTAGAGATTCGACTGCTTTTAAGCTGCTTCCTCCAGTTGATATAAGGTCTTCTATAACAACGGCTTGCTGTCCTGTTTCATAGTAGCCCTCGATTAAATTTTTTCTTCCGTGGTCTTTTGCCGCACTTCTTACATATACGAATGGCAAGCCCATTTCTTGTGCAACCAAAGCACCTATTGCAATAGCTCCTGTTGCAACACCCACAATCAAATCGGGTTTACCAAACTTTTCGCTGATGAGCTCAACAATGCTTTGTCGAATGTGCGTTCGCACAGAAGGATGAGACAAGGTAATGCGATTGTCACAATATATAGGAGATTTCCATCCTGAAGCCCATGTGAAAGGTTCTTCAGGCTGTAATTTCACAGCTTTCACTTGAAGGAGTAGCTCGGCAATCGTTAAGGCCCTATCTTTGTCGTTGATCATGAGGCAAAAGTATAAAGTTTTTACTGAACAAGGGGGTATTTTAATCTGTGATTCAAGAAAAAATAATATTCTGCAAAAAGGTCCGCACTCTTTTTCTGATTTTGCTCAATTTTCTGCCTTTGTAGGACAAGATATAATTAAGGTTGCTGCTGAAAAACCTGAAATAAAACTAAAACAATTGTTTTCAAACTTTAAGCTCATAAAAGCTGCAGGTGGTTTGGTGATTCATGAAAAGGAGCTTTTATTAATTTACAGAAATGGATTTTGGGATTTACCAAAGGGGCATGTTGAAGATAATGAAACAATTGATGATGCTGCATTGCGAGAAGTAAAGGAAGAATGTGGTCTGTCAAATCGAATCAAGATTGTAGATTTTTTCCAGCAGTCATACCATGTTTATTTTTTTGACTCTGATAGTGTGCTTAAGATAACTGATTGGTACATTATAAAAACCGCTTCGAAAGAGAAGCTTAATCCTCAAATCGAGGAGGGGATTTCTGAGTGTAAATGGGTCCCATTTGATGAGCTAGATCAATATCTTAATCAAACCTTCATTTCTATTCGTGAATTAATCTCTGATTTTATAAAGGTAAATAACCTGAATAGGTAGCTAAATCAAGACGTTTTTATACATTTGCATTTAAAATTTATCCATGAGCATTGCAAAGACATATGATCCCAAAACCGCAGAAGAAAAATGGTATGCGCATTGGTTAAAAAAAGGGTATTTTAACTCTGTTCCAAATGACAAGGAGCCATTTACCGTTGTAATTCCTCCACCGAATGTCACAGGGGTTTTACATATGGGTCATATGCTTAATAATACGATTCAGGATGTTTTGATTAGACGGGCCAGAATGCAAGGTAAAAATGCATGCTGGGTACCCGGGACGGATCATGCTTCCATCGCAACTGAGGCTAAAGTTGTTCAGAAGTTAAAGGCAGATGGTTTAAAAAAATCAGATTTATCAAGAGATGAATTTTTAGGTCATGCATTTGAATGGAAGGAAAAGCATGGTGGGATTATACTGGAACAGCTCAAAAAATTAGGAGCTTCATGCGATTGGAATCGGACACATTTCACAATGGATTCGGGCTACTCGGACTCTGTGATTGACGTTTTTATAGATTTATTCAACAAAGGCAAAATTTATAGAGGTGTCCGAATGGTAAATTGGGACCCCGATGCGCTCACAGCAGTTTCTGATGAAGAGGTATTACATAAGGAGGTGAATTCCAAGCTTTTTTACATGCGCTATAAGGTTGTTGGTTCTCAAGACGAATGGCTAAATGTGGCAACAACGAGACCAGAAACCATTTTTGGTGATACTGCTATTTGTGTAAACCCGAATGATGATCGATATAAATCCTTACACGGGAAACATATTCAGGTTCCTTTAACGGATCGTAAAATACCGGTTGTAACTGACGAGTATGTTGACATAGAGTTTGGTACGGGTTGTTTGAAAATAACACCTGCACACGATATTAACGATTACGAGATAGGTGTAAAGCATAATCTAGAGAACATTAACGTTTTCAATGACAATGGCACCTTGAATGCTTATGGACTGCATTACGAAGGACTTGATCGATTTGAGGTACGGAAAAAAATAGAAAAGGAACTGAATGAGAAAGGGTACCTTATTAAAGTTGATGACCATCAAAATAAGGTGGGTTATTCTGAGCGTACGAATGCGATTATCGAACCTAAGTTATCGATGCAGTGGTTTGTGAACATGAAGGATCTTTCGGAGCCCGCCTTGGAAAATGTAATGAATGGAAAGATTCAGTTTCACCCCAGTAAATTTAAAAATACGTATAGGCATTGGATGGAAAACATCAAGGATTGGTGTATTTCTAGGCAGCTATGGTGGGGTCATAGAATCCCCGCTTTTTATTATGGAAAAGGGACCAATGATTTTGTAGTTGCGAAATCAGCAAAGGAAGCATTGGCTTTGGCTTCTAAAAAAACCGGAATCAAACTGTCTTTAACTGATTTACGGCAGGACGAGGATGTTTTGGATACATGGTTTTCAAGTTGGTTGTGGCCGATTTCTGTATTTGATGGGTTGACAAAGCCGAATAATGATGAAATCAAGTATTATTACCCTACGAATGACCTTGTTACGGCGCCAGAAATTATGTTCTTCTGGGTAGCCAGAATGATTATGGCGGGCTATGAGTATTTGGATGAGCTACCGTTTAAAAATGTTTATTTTACAGGTATCGTGAGGGATAAATTGGGCCGAAAAATGTCCAAATCTCTTGGTAACTCTCCCGATCCTATTGACCTTATTCACAAATTTGGCGCTGATGGTGTTCGCGTTGGTGTACTCATTAGTTCACCTGCTGGTAATGATTTACCTTTTGATACGAGTCAGTGTGAACAAGGCCGAAATTTTTCAAATAAAATATGGAACGCCTACCGATTGATTTCTAGCTGGGAAGTCAGAGATATTGAGCAACCTGCATCCTCTGCGATTGCAATAAAGTGGTTTGAGCATAAGTTTCAGCAAACCCTTTTGGAGTTGAATGAGCTTTACGATAATTATAAAATCTCAGAAGCGCTTATGGTCAGTTATAAGCTGGTATGGGATGATTTTTGCTCGTGGTATTTAGAGATTATTAAACCTGGCTATCAACATCCTATTGATCGTAAAACACTCGAGCAATCAATTGTACTTTTTGATAATATTTTAAAAATATTACATCCCTTCATGCCATTTGTAACGGAAGAACTTTGGCATCAACTTTCTTCAAAAAATGAGGATCTTATTATTTCCAACTGGCCTCAAGTTTCAGGACATGATGATGCGATACTAAGTTCTTTTAATAGTGCCGCTGAAATTGTAACAAATATTCGGAATATCAGAAAGCAACAAGGTATAGGCGCTAAGATTAAGCTAGAGCTTTTCTATTCGGGCAAATATAAAGGTAATGCAGACTTCACCTCTCTGATTCGAAAAATGGGTAACCTTTCTCTTTTTGAAGCGACCAATGAGAAAATTGGTAATTCAAATGGCTTTATTGTCGATGGGATTCAATTTTATGTGCCTTTTGGAGACTCCGTAGATGTTGATGCTGAAAGAAAAAAACTGGAGCAAGAGCTCGAGTACTCTAAAGGTTTTTTAACGAGTGTTCAGAAAAAGCTTGGCAATGAAAGGTTCATCAATTCTGCGCCAGAGAAAGTTGTAGAAAATGAAAAGAAAAAGCAGTCAGATACGCTGCTGAAGATTTCCTTGTTGGAAGAAAAATTAAGTAATCTAAATTAAATAAACGTAAAGTCTACACGTCGGTTTTTACGCTTCCCTTCTTTTGTTTTGTTGGTTTCTGCGGGTTCGTTTTCTCCTTTAAAGTCGATTACAATCCTGTCTCGTCTTAGTCCTCTTTTAGTGAAGAATTTAATGATGCTTTCGGCTCTTCTTTTTGAAAGATGCCTGTTGTACGTCTTCGATCCATCTGAGTCTGTATGGCCAGTAACTTGAATGCGTAAATCAGAATGACTTTTCGTGATTTTTATTATTTCCAATAGTTGCGTATGATATTGTTCCAGAATAACTGCTCGATCAACATCAAAATAGATAGGAATGAATTTGAATTCACGGAGTTCCTCCAAGCGCTTTTTAGGCGAAGATAAACCTGAAAGGTAATTTTGAATAAATGAATTTATCCAATGCCTGGATTGGATCGATTTTGATTTTGAATTAAATGAAAAATCTTCTTGATATAATACAATCATAGATTTTTTTACATTATCGTAAACCGACTCTAAATAGCCAGTTTCTAGGTTATAATGAAATTCAAAGTTGTTTTTTATGTTGGATTTCCCTTTTGAGTTGAAGATTGATGATGCTTCTCTTATTGTTAAATCAACATATTTCTTAGAACCTATTATTTTTTTAACATAAATATCTTTGTTTTTAGATTCGACTTTTATTATTCCATCTAGAAGGCCGCTTATGATTTTAAAATTTAGTTCATAAACAGCGCCAACCTCTGATGAATCGATAATCTCTACACCTCTCCAGGTACCTGACAATTTGAGCTGAGCGCAGGTATGTTGGGCCGAAATGACCAGAGACACTATTGGAGCTAAAAGAAATAATTTAAAAGACATTGTTCTTAAGGTATTCGTAGAATAACAAAAAATGTTCCATTTAAACTTTATCGTATTAAAAGTGTTACTTTGCAACATGAAAAAATTCAGTATCCTCTTTATATTAGCTAGTGGCATTTTTTTAATGGCCTTCTGTATGGAATCAAATTCAAAACCTATGAATGAAAATAAAATATCGTTACATGAATATATCGTTGAGGATATCAATGGCGACAGCTATGACTTTTCGAAGCTTAAAGGTAAAAAGGTCATGGTAGTGAACACAGCCTCAAAATGTGGTTTAACACCTCAATATGAAGCTTTAGAAGCACTCTACAAAGCCTATGGATCAAGTGATTTTACTATAGTAGCTTTCCCATCAAATAACTTTATGGGTCAAGAACCAGGTTCTGATGCCGATATTTTAACTTTTTGCAAGAAAAATTATGGTGTTACCTTCCCACTGATGTCCAAAGTGGATGTCAAAGGAAAAGGTAAATGCTCAGTGTACAAGTTTTTAACCGAGAAATCACTCAATGGTCTGAAAGACAGTGAAGTGAAATGGAATTTCCAAAAATATTTAATAGATGAAAACGGGTTTTTAGAGCTCGTAATTCCACCTAGAACAGCACCAAACGATCCTGAAATAATCGCCTGGATTAAAAATTAAACATGTCGTTGAAACTTTGTTGATAAGTCCGCTCTTTTTAGCGTCGATAACCTATTAATTCCGTCTCGAAATCGTTATTTTTGTTAGTACCTCAGTGGGTTTAATAAAATATATACGTAACCAATGGAAGAAGAAAACAAAGGTAATTATTCAGCAGACAATATTCAGGTCCTTGAAGGTCTAGAAGCCGTAAGAAAAAGGCCTGCCATGTACATTGGTGATGTAGGTGTTAAGGGTTTGCATCATTTGGTTTATGAAGTAGTTGACAACTCGATTGACGAGGCACTTGCTGGGCATTGTTCTTCTATACAGGTCTACATAAATGAAGATAATTCAATAACAGTTAGGGATGATGGTCGTGGAATTCCAACCGCCATGCACACGAAGGAAAAGAGATCTGCTCTGGAGGTAGTAATGACCGTTCTTCATGCAGGTGGTAAATTTGATAAGGACACCTATAAAGTCTCAGGTGGTTTGCACGGGGTTGGTGTCTCTTGTGTGAATGCGCTTTCAATTGATCTAAAAGCAACAGTATATCGTGAGGGCAAAATATTTGTACAGGAATACAAGTGTGGAAAGCCTCAATACGACGTAAAGGTTATTGGTGAAACAGAAGAGAATGGAACTGAAGTAACATTCCTTCCTGATGCTGATATTTTTGAAGTTCACGAATACAATTATGATACCCTTGCTGCAAGAATGCGTGAATTGGCATTTTTAAATAAAGGAATCAGAATTGATCTTACGGATAGACGACATAAAGATGAAAAGGGTGAACTGATCCATAATAGCTATTACTCTGAGGGTGGACTCAAAGAGTTTGCTCAATTCCTTGATCGAAATAGAGAGTCATTGATACCTGATGTTATTTACTTCGAAGGAGAAAAAGATGGTATTCCAGTAGAAGTTTCTATGACCTATAATACTTCTTATACTGAAAATATTCAGGCATATGTGAATAACATAAATACCTACGAAGGAGGAACGCATCTTTCAGGTTTCAGAAGAGGTTTAACGAATACTTTAAAAAAGTATGCTGCTGAGTCGGGAATGTTAGCCAAAGAGAAAATTGAAATTGATGGTGACGACTTTAGAGAGGGATTAACGGCGGTGCTTTCTGTAAAGGTTCAAGAGCCTCAATTTGAAGGCCAAACGAAAACGAAGCTCGGGAATAGAGAGGTTTCAGCTCCTGTTAGTCAGTCTGTATCCGAAATGCTATCAGCCTATTTAGAAGAGCATCCAGCAGCGGCCAAAACGATTGTTGAAAAGGTTATTCTGGCTGCAAAAGCAAGACACGCTGCTCGGAAGGCTCGTGAAATGGTGCAGCGAAAAAGTGTGTTATCCGGTAGCGGTTTACCAGGTAAGCTTGCAGATTGCTCAGAGAAAGATCCTGCTGCATGCGAAATCTATTTCGTTGAGGGAGATTCAGCGGGTGGAACAGCTAAACAAGGACGTGATCGTCATTTTCAAGCCATTATGCCTTTAAGGGGTAAAATACTGAATGTTGAAAAAGCAATGCAGCATAAGATTTTTGAGAATGAAGAAATCAAAAATATATACACTGCACTCGGTGTTCGTGTCGGTACCGAGGAGGATTCCAAGGCTCTGAATTTAGAAAAACTTAGATATCACAAAATCATCATCATGTGTGATGCCGATGTAGATGGATCTCATATTGAAACGCTTATTCTTACGTTCCTGTTTAGGTATATGAAAGAGCTAATCGAAAATGGATATGTTTATATTGCCACACCTCCTTTATATCAGGTTAAAAAAGGAGCAAAGTCTAAGTATGCTTGGGATGATAACCAGCGAGATCGATTGATTCAAGAAATGAAAGGAGCTGGTGCGGAATCTTCAGTGAATATTCAGAGATATAAAGGTCTTGGAGAAATGAATGCGACTCAGCTATGGGATACAACAATGAACCCGGAGTTCAGGACGCTACGTCAGGTTACAATTGAAAATGGTGCAGAGTGCGATCAAATATTTTCAATGCTTATGGGCGATGAGGTTCCACCAAGGCGAGATTTTATAGAAAGAAATGCTAAATACGCAAAAATCGATATTTAAGATCGGGCTATTTATTTTATTGGTATTTGTTATATCAATTATTGTCGCCTTTTCAACTAAAGAAACTCATCAAAATGTTGACTCATCGAGTATTAAATATGAGTTAAGTGATACAATTTTTTATCCTAGAATTGATTCAGCAGAATCGGTAATACACCATCTTTATTATGATTTGGTTTATGACGAAAATCATGAACAGGCAAAGTGGATTTTTTATAAACTCTATCCTTCATATATCGTAAAGTCGTTTGAAAGAAAAAATGATTTCCGCTCAGATCCATCTGTTACTTCAGGATCGGCAGGACATTCTGATTATAGAGGTTCTGGATTTGATCGTGGTCATTTAATGCCTGCTGCAGACATGGTTTGGTCCCAAAAAGCCTTATCGGAGTCCTTTTATTATAGTAATATGAGTCCTCAGCATCCCTCGTTTAATAGAGGTATATGGAAAAGGTTAGAATCACGTGTGAGGAAATGGGTGTCGCAAGCTGATAGTTTATACATCGTCACCGGGCCTAAGTTAAATATGAAGCTAAATACGATTGGTCCAAATGAAGTATCGGTACCGGACTATTATTATAAAGTGATTCTTAAATTTAACCAAAGCCATAGTGATGCAATTGCTTTTCTTATGCCCAACAAGGCAAGTAAATCAGATTTGACAGATTATGTAATAACAATTGATGCGCTAGAGGAAGATTTAGGCATTGATTTTTTCCATAATCTTGATGATAGTCTGCAAACAATTATCGAGACGAAATCAGACCACACGCGTTGGTCATGGAGATAAACTTTACGTTTAATTCAGCTGGAAATTTATAGGAAGTCGACAACGCGCTCGGACTTTTCTACCTGAGGCTTCTCCGGCAGTCCATTTAGGCATTTTTCTTACAACTCGCTTAGCTTCTTTATCCAAGTCAGGACTCACACCACGTTCAATAGCAACGTTGGATATGGAACCATCTTTCTCAACAACGAATGACAGGAAAACACGCCCCTGCTCGTTCATTTCGATTGAAGTTTGCGGATAATCCACATTATCATTAATCCATTTCATCATAGCTGCTGGACCACCTGGAAAGGCAGCTTCAACATCCGGGAATTCTACAATTTCTTCCACAACAGCGATTACTTCTTCTTCGGCAATGGGCGGAGGATCTGGTGGTGTTACGTCTGGCGGAGGTGGTTCATCTATATTTTCTTCCTCAACGATTTCTTCTACAATAGGTGGTTCAATAACGACTGCTGGTGGCTCTTCAACCGGAGGCGGCTCCTCCTGCTCTTGCTCCTCAGCCTGAAATTCCTGACTAACCTGTCTAGATTTGGTATCAGAAAGGTCGTCTTCAATTTTTACAGATTGGAAAGTGAACGCAGCTAATGAAAGTCCCGCAACATAATTAAGTGCGATCATCATGAAGCTAGATTTTATTTTATCACCATCTACTTCTGGATTTTTCTTTAGTTCCATGGTACCAAATTTATAAAATTGACACAATTAATGTGCCATTTACTGAATTAAATTAGAATAAGCTTCGTCTGACAGTAAGTTTTCAAGCTCCGACGCATCTGAAATCTTAACCTTAATCATCCATCCCTCTCCATAAGGATCGCTGTTTACGAGCTCTGGGTCAGATTCTAAAGCTTCATTAAATTCTAAAACTTCACCAGCAATAGGCATAAATAAATCTGAAACAGTTTTAACTGCCTCAACCGAACCAAATACTTCTTCAGTATCAAGTGTTTCTTCAACAGATTCGATCTCTACAAATACAATATCACCAAGTTCACCTTGTGCAAAGTCGGTAACGCCAATCGTTGCAATATCACCATCAATACGCACCCATTCATGGTCTTTGGTGTATTTTAATTCTTTAGGGATGTTCATTTTCTTAAATTTTGTCATTCAAATTTAATGAAATTGGTCAATAGTTCTTATCAATGTGAATAAACAATAATAATTTTTTAAGACTATTTTTGTAGCATGACAGCAGATCAGCTTAAAGACCTTTCAAAAAGGATTATTGGAATTCGTGAATTTTTGAAAATAGATGAAAAAAAACTCCAACTTAAGGAGTATGAGCTAAAAACCCATGACCCCGAATTTTGGAATGATCCAAAATCTGCTGAAGCGCACATGAAATTGATAAGAGAACTCAAGTTTTGGGTTTCGGGATTTGATGATGTTGAAAAAAAATTCGGTGATTTGGAGGTTTTAGTTGACTTCGTAAAAGAAGAAATGGCTTCTGAAGAAGAGTTGAACTTAGCTTATTCGAATTTGCTAAACCATATTGAAGATTTAGAGTTAAGAAATATGCTTTCAAAGGAGGAAGATAAACTCAATGCCGTTATTCAGGTTACCGCTGGAGCAGGTGGCACAGAATCTTGTGACTGGACTTCAATGCTCATGAGAATGTACATCATGTGGGCGGAAAATAATGGATATAAGGTCAAAGAGCTAAATTTTCAAGAAGGAGATGTGGCTGGAATCAAAACAGTTTCATTAGAAATTCAAGGTGATTTTGCCTTTGGTTATTTGAAAGGTGAAAATGGCGTACATCGATTGGTTCGTATATCTCCCTTTGATTCAAATGCAAAAAGACATACCTCATTTTCATCTGTTTATGTTTATCCTCTTGTCGAGGATTCCATAGAGGTAGAAGTGAATCCTGCTGATATATCTTGGGAAACCTTCCGCTCTGGTGGTGCCGGTGGACAAAATGTCAATAAGGTTGAAACGGCAGTCCGACTTCGTCACGCTCCTTCGGGAATTGTCATAGAAAATTCAGAATCCCGTTCTCAACTCGGAAACAAGGAGAAAGCTATGCAGCTTTTAAAGTCCCAACTTTATGAGTTGGAGCTTCGCGCTAGAATGGAGAAGCAAGATGCGATAGAATCTGAAAAGAAAAAAATTGAGTGGGGTTCTCAGATTAGAAATTATGTATTGCATCCATATAAATTAGTTAAAGATGTCAGAACATTAGTTGAGACGGGAGATACAGAAGCTGTATTGAATGGTAAGTTAGACCCTTTTTTAAAGGCTTATCTTATGTTGTTTGGCTCTTAAATACTGCTCGTAAAAGTTTAATATTTAAGGCAACTATATATCGCGTAGTTTCGTCTTAAATATGTGATTGTTGTGTTGCTAAATTAAATATATTGACTTTGGCCTAGGTCTCTATTTGTCATTATTTTTAGTTGGTAACTTAAAAGTAAAGTGTTTATGAATTTCTCCAAATGGTATTTTAATACCCCGAAATGGCTATATAGTCTATTATTGCTTCAGATTTCTTTTTTTGGTTTTGCGCAAGAAAACGTTGGTATTTCTGACGTTGCGAATACACCAGATGCATCAAGTGTGCTGGATATTTTTTCCACATCGAAAGGTCTGCTGATTCCAAGAATGACGTCTGATGAACGTCTAGCGATTTTGAATCCATCAAATGCATTAATGGTTTTTGACACTGATTCTTCCTGTTTTGTTTTCTATAAATCTATTGAAGCTCAATGGTTTTCATTGTGTGATTTTACCCAAGGTCCATCAGGCCCTCCGGGTGATGATGGTATCCATGTGCAAGATGCTATAGTTAACGCTGGAGGAGATCTAATAGTAACTTTGACAGATGGCACTGTAATTAATGCAGGTCATGTTATAGGCCCTTCTGGAACAAATGGAGTTGATGGCGCTCAGGGCCCTCAAGGAGAAACCGGAGCGCAAGGTCCACAAGGAGATATTGGCCCTCAAGGTCCACAGGGTGATGTAGGCCCAACAGGCCCAGCCGGAGCAGACGGTATTGATGGAATAAATGGTACGAACGGAACAAATGGAGTTGATGGTGCTC
>MDSY01001683.1_pt1 | contig 16829 bp, 25 predicted proteins | sample 811131 | NCBI WGS metagenome assembly MDSY01 (sample SAMN05326643, study PRJNA326480) | marine metagenome | isolation source: seawater | place: Atlantic Ocean: South West | collected 2010
TAGCGATCGACGAAATGATAGTAAACCTTCATCAAGATTCAAACGACGAGACGACAACAGAAGTTCATTTGGTGAAAAAAGTGGGACACCAAACAAATCATTTGGTTTTAAAAAAAAATTTGGTAGTGACAAAAAAAAATCCTCTAGGAAATTTACAAAGAAATTCTAAAGATTTAGACTATAGGCATAATTAAACTTTTCTTTATATGTATGAAAAATAATAAGGAAAAAAAAACAAAATTAGATTTAGACAGGCTAATTCTATCTCTTAATAATAATACAATTACCCAATCAAATAGAAATAAAATTGAATTTAAGTTGGGTGGTCTATTTGTGTATTTATTAATGATTAAAATTAATAAAAAAAAAATAAGTGATGATGTAAATAAAATTAAAAATAAATTAACTAGAAAAAGTATCTGTATATATATGGCAGAAAATATTAAAGAATTTAGAATGTTGTACTTATATTATGTAAAAAAGAAATATCCTCAAATAAAAAAAAGAAAAAAAATAGGGTTAGATTTTTATAACAATATTGTCATCGAGAAATCAAGAAATTGGGAAGCAACTTTTGTTTTTAAAAAGCTAGTTAAACATTGCCGAGATATTTATACTATTGAGGACATCGATAAAAAAAAATATAAAATTAATAAATAACTACTCTGCTACAACGGTAGGACTTTGCTTACCAAGATGTTCAATTTTTAAGCACAATTTATTTCCAACTTTTAAGAATTGTTTAGGACTCATGCCGTCACCGACACCTGGGGGAGTACCAGTGGTAACTATATCACCTGGCTGTAAAGACATAAAATTACTTAAGTAGGATAGAATAAAGTCTATACTGAAGATCATTTTACTTGTATTACCTGTTTGCATCCTTTTGCCGTCAATATCTAAAGACATTGATAAATTTTGCACATTTTCAAGTTCATCAGAAGTAACCAAGTAGGGTCCTGTTGGTCCAAAAGTGTCACCTGATTTCCCTTTATCCCATGTACCACCTCTTTCTTTTTGCCACTCACGTTCGCTTATATCATTTACAATGCAGTACCCTAAAATATAATTGTGAGCATTCTCTTCATTTACATATTTTGCATTTTTTCCAACTATAAAAGCAATTTCTACCTCCCAATCTAATTTTTTTGATAATTTAGGCAAAATAATATTATCATTCGGTCCAATCATACAATTTGCAGCTTTATTAAAAATAATTGGTTCTCTAGGAATTTGAGCATTTGTTTCAGCCACATGATCAGAATAGTTCAGACCAACGGCAAGAAATTTACCTGGTTTGGCAATACACGATCCAATACGTACAGAAGAAGGAACTTCCGGTAAAGATTCTAAATTTATTTTTTTTTAATTTCTCTAAAGTTTCAAAATTTAATGTTGATGAATTAAAATCAATAAGGTGCTGTGATAAATCTCTTACTTTCCCTTTTGCATCTAATATAGCTGGTTTTTCACTTCCTGGATGTCCAACTCTAAGTAGTTTCATTTTTGATTTATTCGTTCAATCTCTTTATATAATGAACTGTGATCATCATTTTCACAACCATTATTTACCAGATTATTATACATTTCCCTCACTAGTGTTGAGATTGGCAAATGTAAATTTGCGTCTTGCGCACAACGAAGAATATTATTCATATCTTTTAACTGTGTTGATGTTTTGCCCTTAGGTGAAAAATCTTTTTTAATCATTCGTTGACCGTGAGTTTGTAAAACTTTGCTATCTGCCCAACCACCCTTTAAAGCCTTGATCATTTTTCTTGGATCTGTCCCAGCCTTTTCACAAAGAGACACAGCTTCTGCCACTGCACCAATCGTTAAACCCACAATAATTTGATTAGCTAATTTTGATATTTGCCCACTTGCAGCAGGCCCAACTAATGTAGGATTTCCTAGTGTCTTTAAAATATTTAAATGATCGTTAAATACTTTTTCATTTCCACCAACCATAATAGCAAGTGTGGCTTCTTCTGCTCCAACCGTACCACCTGAAACTGGAGCATCTAGATAATTTACATTTTTAGAATTTAAATTTTTATTGTGAAATTTTGCAGTTTCTGGCTTTACAGAACTCATGTCAATTACTGTAGACCCAGATTTAAGATTATCTAAAAATTCACAATTTTTCATTACCGCATCAACAGCTGTATCATCTGTTAACATTATAATAATTACGTCTGTTTTTTTTACGACTTCTTTTATTGATTTAACAATTTCAGCATTATATTTTTTAAGGGGTTCGGCCTTCTCAATAGTTCTATTGTAAACTTTTAAAGAGAAACCAGCTTTAAGAAGATTTATGGCCATAGGTAGGCCCATTAAACCTATTCCAATAAATGCAATTTTCTTCATCTAATCCTTCCAATCAGCTTTAGTTTTTCTCAAAAAAGCATCGATACCTATTTTTGCATTTTCATGGTCTAACAAATTATAAAAGGACTCTCTTTCTTTTTTCAATCCACTTTCGATAAATTCATTTTTAGAGATCAATTTTTTAATTTCTATTAAACTTGATTTCGGCTTTTCTGCTATTTTTTTGGCAACTTTTTTAGACTCGTCCAAAAAATTATTTTTCTCTAGCAAAATACTTACTAAACCTAATTCGTAAGCACGATTTGCTGAAATCATCTCACCAGACAAACAAAGATAATTAGCAATATGTTTGCCTAGAAAATATTTTAATCTTTGAGTTCCACCCACACCTGGCACTAAACCCAAGTTTACCTCCGGCTGAGAAAATTTAGCTTCTTTTGAGGCAATAATTAAATCACACATCAAAGCAAGTTCCATTCCACCTCCTAAAGCATATCCTTCAACTGCTGCTATTATTGGAATCTTTATTTCTTTAATTTTATCAAAAAAATTAAAAAGACCTTTGCTTTTGGCTGAATTAGAATTTAATTGACTAAGTTCTTTAATGTCAGCACCGGGAGAAAAAAATTTCTGATTACCATAAATTAAAATAATTTTGACTGCCAGATCTTTTTCAAGTTCTTTTAAGCCTTCATAAATTTCTTTTGAAGTTTTAATATCTAAAGCATTATTTTCGTTTTTACGGTTAAGAGTGAGAAAACCTATATGATTATCAGTTTTAATAATTATGTTTTTAAATTTTGTCAGAATTATATATAGAAAATTTTTTTTTAAAAAATATTATAAATAATAACACAATAACTAAATATTGGCACGCACCATATATTGCAAGCGTAGGGAGTATTACAGGAGCTTTTTTACTAATAGAAAAAATTACTAAAAATCCAAGTATATTATTTTGTAGTAATGCTTCAGCAACAAGGGCTTTTGTTCTTTTAGGTGGAGTGTTCATTAGCTTTGTTGTTATAAAAATAAAAAAAATAATCAATCCCATAAAAGAAAATACAGCAATAAAATTTTGAGACGCGTTTTCAATATTAATAGCACTTATATATATAGCAAATTTAATTATGATTAAAAATAATATAAAAGATATTTTATCTAAATTTTTTTCTATTTTTTTTATTTGTGGAAAAAAATATTTGATCGCCATACCAAAAACTATCGGCAAAGTTACAGTAATAAATACTTTTACTATTACACTTGTGTAATTGAAATTAAAAATTTGGAAATCTTCATTCATTATAGAAGAAAATAAATTTAAAAAAAAGGGTATGGTATATATTGTTAAAAGAGTACAAATTGACGTTAGCGTAATCGATAAAGATACGTCTCCATTAAATTTACTAGTTATAAAATTACTTGTCGCTGCAGAAGGCATACACGCAATTATTAAAATTGCTAATTTAATATTAGGTGGAAAATTTGTTGTTAAAATTAAAAATATGCCTATGACAGGTATCAAGACAACTTGAAAAAACAAGCCGGTAAGCAAATCTTTTGGTTCAGTAAAAATTTTTTTAACTTCAAGAAAATTTATTTTTGCGCCCAAACTAAACATCACGACAATTAGACCAATTGTGGATATAAATCTAAAAATATCCAGAAGCACCTCAGAAGGAGAAAGCAGAACTGTCAAAAATTGATCAAAACTCATTTTGAACTACATACTATATTTTCTAAATCGAAATAGAAGATTAAATATGATTGAATTAAATTTAAGCACCAATTTTACTGTAAATATCTCCAAAAATATCTAAAAACCCATAATGGATCGCTAAACTATTCCCTCCTTTTTTTTTCTAGATTAAATATACTTATGAGTTCTCAATTTAAAATAGAACAATCATCAAGTCCAAGACAGTCTAGCAAGACCCTTGATGAACAAAACACAATTAAAAGACCTAATATTGACAATCTATTAAAGAAAATAGTTGAAAAAAGAAAAAAAGAAAGAAGAAGTAGTTTAGTAATGTTAATGTTCGCAATCTTGTCAATTTCTTTCGTTTCCTATCTACTTACCCAATCTTAAGAAATCAAAATCCTTACATATCAACAATTAATATCGATTGACATAATCAGTTTTAGAGTTTTATTTACCCACTTTGAACTATCAAAAATGGTAAATTAAAATTCAATGCAAGGGTCACCCGAATTATTAGAAGAAAAAATTAGAGCAAAAATTTTTGAAAATTTTTATGGATACGTAGCTCTATTTACCCCAGCTCAATCTAGTTTTCTATCAGATTTATACAAAAGATATAATTGTTTAGACAGTGGAAGCATAGTTTTACACTTTGCAAAAAAAACTCACCAAGCTATTTTAAGGCAAAAAGAATATGATTTAAATTATGATCTTAGTTTTGAAAAATTTTGGCACAATCATAGCTTAGCTCAGGCAGAAAATACAACAATTATAGATATTGCAAAAAATACAAATTTACCAAAAGAGACTGCAAGAAGAAAACTCATGGAACTTATAAAACAAAAAGTATTTAGTAAAACAAAAAAAAATATTCTCTGGCTACCAACTGACGAATACAAAAAAACTTATAATGCAACTATTTTTAATGAGATTAAACAATTAGCAAAGTTAACAAAATATATTACAGACAAAATTGATCTTAATTTTTCTGCTGAAGAAATTACAAATGAATACAAAAAAAAATTTTCTTTTTATTGGTTCCACTATCTAGATTTACAACTTAAATGGATGAAATTGTGGAAGCATCAAATTAAAGATCTTGAAATGGTTATGATTTTTATGGAGCTTGTAAATTTATTATCCTCGAAGGCATCACGACCTGTATCTCATGAAGAATTATTTACTAAGCCTGAACTAATTAATGAACCTAAAGAAAAAAATTTAAACGTCAGTATAAGTGCAACTTCCTTGTCTGATATTACTGGCATTCCAAGAGCAACTTGTATTAGAAAGCTGAATCAAATGGCCAGTAAAAAAATGGTTATACAAGATGAAAATTCTAAAAGGTATTATATTATTCCAGAAGCTTTACAAAAAAATATGGTTTCAAAAGAATTAACAGAAAAAGTTTCTGGACTATTTAGTAAATTTTATTTTGTTACGATAAAAGCGTTAATCGCTAAAAATTCACACTAATTAAAATAATAAAAAAAACCGTGGCTAATGATAGGCCAATTATCTTTACATTATTGTAAATATTAGACTTCTTAACTTCATTTAATCTTTTATTTAAGACATCTATATCTACTACTTTTTTTATTTTATGGTTTCCTCGCTGTAAATATTTAAATTTTTCAGTTTGGATATCAAAAACAACTTGTTCTTTAGGTTTCATATTAATTAATATTGAAATGGATTAAGACCTTAGAGTCAATAGGTGAATATTAGGCACTATTTGCTACAAAATAATTTAACTTTTCATAAATTGAGAAATACCTTTTCTTAACTTTTCAAAGATTTCATCAATATGTTTTTTTTCGCAGACAAAAGGTGGCGCTAATATTAACGCATCTGCTGTTGCTTTAAAATTTACTCCATTATCATAACAAGCTTTATAGATTTGAAAACCTGCTTTACCAGGCTTATCTTTCTTACGAATATCAATTCCACCCATCATGCCGTAGCCTCTTATGCTTTCGATACAATCGAGGTCTTTTAAGGAATGTAAAGCATCTTGAAAATAAGGAGACATTTCTTTTACCCTGTTAAAAATATCATCTTTTTCAAAAATATCTTGTACAGCTAAAGCTGCAGCAACAGCAATTGGAATCCCTGAATAAGTATAACCGTGAAATAATTCAATAGCACCATCTGCTGCTGAGTTAACTATCGTATCATAAATATTTTCTCGAGCTGCAACAACTCCCATAGGGACAATCCCGTTTGTAGTAGCTTTTGCCATAGTCATAATATCTGGTGTAACACCAAATTCTTGCGCTGCAAAAGCTGATCCTGTCCGACCCCAACCTGTTATGACCTCATCATAAATTAAGAGAATACCGTGTTTGTCACAAATTTTTTTAAGCCGATCCAAATATCCTTTTGGCGGAATTAAAGTTCCAGTTGACCCTGCGATAGGTTCAACTAGACACGCCGCAATTTCCCCCTCATATTTATTTGCAATAATCTCTAAGTCGTCAGCTAATTCTACCCCAGTATCTGGTTGACCTTTAACAAATTTATGTTCAGGTAAAAAAGTATGACGCATATGTTTTACACCTGGCATTAAAATGTTTGTACACATTTCCTTATAATTATTAAAACCTCCAACTGATAAACCACCAATATTCATACCGTGGTAACCTCTATCTCTTCCTACAAATCTAAATCTTTTTTTATCACCTCTGGCAGCGTGATAAGCCATAGCAATTTTAATAGCCGACTCAACCGCTGTCGATCCACAAATCGTATAGAATATTTTATTTAAATCCTCAGGTGTATGTTTTGCTATTCTAGTTGCAAGTTGAAAAGATCCACCAAATCCTTGATTAAAAGGCAAGGTATAATCTAACTCTTTGAGTTGTTTGCTAACTGCTTCAATAATTTCTTCTCTACCATGACCAAGAGGATTACAAAACAAACCCGAGCTGGCATCAATTAATGTATTTCCTTCATGTGTTTTTAAATAAACTCCTTTAGCTCCTGTAATTAATCGTGGATTTTTTTTGAAATCTCGGTTAGCCGAAAAAGGCATCCAATGTTCATTTAAAGAGTTAGGTATATGTGTTCTATGTGCACTCATTTTTTTATAAATTAACGGATTGCTTAATTAATTCAATCTCTAATATATAAGTAAATTATGATTTATCTTTCACTTTTTGTTGTTTCTTTCTTATCAGCTACTATTTTTCCTGCATCTAGTGAGCTAACGCTTATTGGGCTGATTAGCATGAATACATATAATACATTTTCACTTCTGAGCGCTGCAAGCCTTGGAAATATCATGGGTTCAGCTTTAAATTGGTTCCTGGGTTTTTATCTATTGAAGTACATTAACAAAAAGTGGTTTCCATTTAGTCAGGATCAAATTGATAGAGCGTCTTCTTGGTTTAAAAGATTTGGAATTTGGTCTCTATTATTCGCTTGGCTACCCTTTATTGGAGATCCACTTACATTAATAGCTGGAATTTTAAGAATCAAATTTATTTTTTTTATAATTTTAGTTGGTGTAGGGAAAATTTTACGTTATTTGGCCTTAATATCTCTTTTATAAAATCTATCTTTTAAAAAACAAGCTAGTAGGACCCAGTCTTTTCATTAATGTGAAATTATATTTTTTAAAAAAATTTAAAATTTTATTATAATCTTTTGATTTCTTACCATTTACATGATGTGTTTCTATAGCTACTAGGCTTACTTTATACTTTTGTAAATTTATTTGTTCAAGCACTTTATAATCCATACCCTCTACATCTATATTTATAAAATTAATTCTTTTAGGTATTTTTTTTTGAATTAATACGTCACTTAGTTTTTGTGAAGCGACTTCACGAACAAACTCATTTTTAAAAAACTTTTTTTTATGTTCAGTATAAAATTTTTTATCTGCAGTATTTACAGGGCTAAAAAGACCATCAAAATAAACTTTTACTTTTTTTGCCTGACTTCCAATTATTCTACATAAATTTATATCATTTGGTCTTAGAATATTAAAAAGATCTATTGTAGTTTGATTCAAGTCTATGTTGACTCCAGTCCAGCCTTTCCTATTTAACAGACAAGTGTTGCTATACATTAGAGGATGAAAACATCCAATGTCTAGATAAACTCCAATTCTTTTTTTTTTAAAGAACTTAATTATTTCTAGATCTTCTCCCCATTGTGAGTAGCTTGATCTTCTTAGAAAAGCCTTATGTCTTATGAATAAATTATAAATTAAATAAATTTTATAGGATACTTTGCTTTTTAAAAAAATTTTTCTTAAAGACATTAAATTTAATATTATTTTATAAATATATGACTACAATAAGATGATCCAGACCAAACCTTTTTATAACCTAGATTAACTAAAAAAATATATATTTTATCTGTTTTTATAGCCTTTTCCCGGTCTTCATTATTTAAAGTTCTGTACCCCAAAATTTCAATACATATAACATCTGGGTTATACACTTTAAATGACAGGCCAGATAAAACTTTCAGCTCTGCACCTTCAACGTCTATATTAAGAAGGTTAATTCTTTTATTGGAATATTTAGTTTCAGTCAGCAAACTATCAAAAGTTTGGCATTTTATTTTTTTAACTTGGTAGTTACCGTGAAAATGTTCTTCAGCCAGATTACGATCAGTCGTGCTAAGTTGACTAAAATCTTTTTGATAATAAAGATCGGTCTTCCCATTGTTGTCTGAAACTGCTCTTTGAATATTAATATCATCTGGCCTTAAAAAATTAAAAAGACTTAAGGAAAAATCGCTAATATCAACATTAATTCCGAACCAACCTGCTTGGTGAAGCAAACAAGTGTTGCTCCTTTGAACCGGGTGATGAGCCCCAATATCTACGTAAAACCCGTTGCTAATATTTTTAGTATATTGCCTAATAGCTAAATCCTCACCATCCATTGAGTATGTTTCTTTTTTGAAAAAATATTTATTTTTCATATAAATATTCTGTAAAATATGAATTTTATTTTTTAGTTTTTTAAACACTTTATTCTTCTTATTATATGGTTATTCTTTCCAAAAGAAAATTCCACTACCTAACCCCAAAAGAGCAGCAGACATTATCCATGCATACTCATGTTTTGAAAAAAAAATGAGCAAAGCCAAAATAATTATAATTGATCCTTTAGTTTTATTGTTCATTATTTTAAGCCTTTAAGAATATTCAAGATTTTATTATGCAATTTTTTATTAGATGTTGCTAGAATATTTCCACCTTTTTCGGAAGGTTGATTTTTCCAATTTGTAACAATAGCACCTGAATTTTTAATAATAGGTATTAACGGTAAAATGTCATAAGGCTTTAAGTTCGCTTCAATCACAGCATCTACCTTTCCCTCTGCTAAAAGGCAATAATTCAAAGCATCAAACCCTGCTAATCTAAAAGACCAACCAAATTTTTTAATAATTTTTTTTTGCTTTTCATAACTCAGAGTTCCATGAAAATTTCCAATTATTTTAATTGTTTTTAAATTATTATTCTTTGATGACTTTAAAATTAATTTTTTTTTATTTTTAATTACAAAAGATTTTTTTTTATTACTAATATAATATTTATTTAGTTCAGGAAAATTAGCTAAACCCAAAATTGATTTAGATTGAAAAGAAAGACCGATTAAATTTGACCAGGTAGGGGCTCCAATAATAAAAGCCCTAGTACCATCAATAGGATCAATACACCATTGACGATTATTTGAAGAAAATTTATCTTCAAACTCTTCACCTATCACAGAATCATTTGGAAATGATTTTTGAATTAGAGATCTTATATATTTTTCAAAACCTCGATCGATATTAGTAACTGGATCAAAATCTTTTATAGTTTTTGATTTATTATCAACTTTAAAATTAAATTTTGAATTCTTTTTATAAAAATTATTAAGTTTTTTAGGTAAATTTTTTAAAAAGTTAAAAGATTTATTATAATTCATTATTATATATAAGCTGATTAACTAATATATTAATATGTGGCAAGTTTTTACGTATTTAGTTAACAGAAATTATTTATGGAATTTATTTAGGTTTCTTTATGTCAATATAGGACAAGATATCTAAAGAAAGATTTAAAAAATCAATAATCAATTCTTCTGAAGGTCTAATATTTTTAACTTTAGCATCTTTTCCGGCATCCCCATCTGGAGGCAGCAAAACAAAGTATTTTTTACTAATACCATCATCTATAATCTTAGCGATTGTTTTGTAGGAGTATTCTGAAAGATTTTTAGCTATTTCTTCTTTGTATATTTCACTACCTGACTGATTAGCATGAAAAATTTGTAGAAATATTTTAGCTCTTTTTATATTCTTAAAAACCCAATTTAAGGGCTCACTTTTATGCCGTACATTAAGAACATATTGAATGAAGTCTGACACTGCGGCTCCAATTCTTTTAGCATCTAACTCTTTTAAATTACTTGATAATTTATCTAGTTTTAAACTACTGTTAATTCTTTTCTCTCTTAATTTTTGATCACTCATTTTATAACAAAATTTAATTTTTAAAAATTACTAGAAAGATTGCCAAGATATCTTTTTTAGCGATTTTTATATAGCGCCTGCAATATAGTTAACTTAGCGCTACTTAAATTTAACAAAGGTCATAATTATAGTCTACTGAATCTATGTAGAAAAAAATACCTTAATTTTTTTTAATTTTGGTGAAGATTTGTAAACTTAGTGCAACAGATGGACCTATTCCAAAAGCAAACAACAAAGTTCCAACTCCAACCACGCCACCTAAAAACCATCCAAGCAAAACTACTATAATTTCTATGCAAGCTCTAACTAAAGCCACAGGAGCTTTTGTTTTTTTTTGCAAACCTGTCATTAATCCATCACGTGGTCCTGCTCCTAAATTAGCAATTAAATACATGGCAGTTCCAAATCCAATAATTAACACTCCAGAAATAACAATAAAAAATTGATAAAAAGTTGTTTCAGGTTTTTCAAAAAAATAGACAGTCACATCAATCATAATAGCGATGATTATAAAATTGATTATTGTACCCATACCTATTTTTTGATCTAAAAAAAACCAAAGTAATAAAACTAAAAAGCTGACTAGAAAAGCAATAGTACCAATTGATAGACCAAGATTAATGGCTATTCCTTGATGAAGGACATTCCAAGGTGATGCTCCAAGGGCTGACACAATTAACAATCCCTCACCAAAACCAAAAAAAATAAGCCCCAGGCAAAGATAAAATAAAGTTTTAAATGAAGGTTTGAAATTAGTAGGAGATTTAGAACTCCAAGATAGTTTAGGAATATTTTTAATTTTAAGAAACATTTACTTATCTATCAAAAGTACTGAGTATACACAATCAACATATTGATCTATATTTATACATTATGGATCCTAAAAATTTTTTTGATTTTAACTTTAAAAGCTTAAAACTTTTCTTAAATCAAGAGTTAGAAATCGAAGAAAAAAAAGTTCCTATGAGAAGTAAGCAAATCTGGCAGTCAGTTTATAAAAAAGGTTCTTTTGAAATAAACAACTTAACTACTTTTCCTTTAGAATTAAGATCAAAATTAAATAGTTTAATTAGCTTTAAAAGACCAAAAATTGAAAAAAAACAAACTTCAGCTGACGGAACAATCAAATGGTTGATTAAACTTTTTGACGGAAATGAAGTTGAATGTGTTTACATTCCAGAAAAAACTAGAGCAACTCTTTGTATATCTTCGCAGGTAGGCTGCACTTTAAATTGTAGATTTTGTCATACAGGCACTCAACGTTTGGTGAAAAACTTAAGTTTTGCTGAAATAGTTAATCAAGTTATGATTGCCAAAGAGCAACTTAATGACTGGGACGAAAAAAAAAAAATTACTAATATTGTCTTAATGGGAATGGGAGAACCGTTTTTCAATTACGATAATGTGAAGATGGCAGCTGAAATATTGAAAGATAAAGAAGGGTTAAACTACGGGCCAAAAAAAATAACTGTCTCAACAGCAGGGATAGCAAATAAAATTCCAGATGCCGCAAAAGAAATTGGCACTTATTTAGCTATATCTCTTCATGCTCCGACAGATGATATTAGAGAAATGATTATGCCAATAAACAAAAAGTTTAAAATTCAAGATCTGATCGAGCAATGCAAATACTACAGCTCGATTGTAAAAGAAAAAATAACATTAGAATACGTTATGCTTAAAGACATTAATGACAGCATGAAATGTGCAAGGCAACTTATAAAACTTATGGCCCAGTTTCCTTGCAAAGTTAACCTTATTGAATTTAATCCTTGGCCAGGTGTTCAATACTTACCAACTCAAAGAGATGATATGGAAAAATTTGGTAAAGTTATCCAAGAAGCGGGTTATGTGGCAACCATTAGAAGATCTCGTGGTCAAGACATATTAGGAGCTTGTGGTCAACTTAGAACAGAAAGCTTAAAAATTAAACAATTATAACAGAAAAGATAATATCTTTTTTTTAAAGATATCGAGTGTTAGTAATAGCTTCATGAATAAAAAAAAATTTGAATATTACACAAAAGACCTGAACCTCAAACAAGTTCATACTGGAAGTATTTGGACCGAAGGTCCTTGCTATTTAAAAAAAACAAATAAAGTTATCTGGAGTGATATACCAAATAATAGAATGTTAAGTTTTGATTTTAAAAAAGTCGAAATTTTTAGATCACCTTCAAACTTTTCAAATGGAAATACAACAGATAATCAGGGCAACCTTGTAACTTGTGAACATGGAGCAAGAAGAGTCACAACGACCGATCAAAACAACGTTATTACTTTAATTGCAGATGAATATGAAGATAAAAGACTAAATTCACCAAACGATGTATGTGTTCATTCTAACGGTACAATCTTTTTTACAGATCCTCCTTTTGGAATCATTAACCCTAAGCGTGTTGAAGGTTTTCCAGGCAAGATGATGTATGGCGGATGTTATGTTTTTAAATATGATCCAAAAGTAAAGTTATTAGAGGCTTTAGTGACAGATATGGAACGGCCTAATGGAATTGCTTTTTCGCCTAATGAGTCTCAATTATTTATTTCAAATACGGGTGATACTAAATATATCAGAAGATACGATATTAATAAAAATCTAAAAATATCTAATCCTATAGAATTTGCTAAAACTGATTCTGATTATGTTATGGATGGATTCAGGTTTGATATAGAAAATAATCTTTGGACTAGTTGTGGAGATGGTGTTGCTTGTTATACTTTATCTGGAGAACAGATTGGATATATAAAAATTCCTGAGCGCGTTTCAAATGTAGATTTTGGAGGTGTTGATGGAAAAACACTATTTATTACATCTAGCACCTCTTTCTATATGGTTAGCTTAAATGTCAAAGGAGCAAAATTTAAATAAAATATGAATAAAAAAATTTTGATTACAGGAGCCTCAGGACATCTAGGTGGAATGCTTTTTAAATCTTTAGCAAATCTTGGTTATAAAAAACTCGTTGGTACAGATTTAAGAAAAAAAAATATAGAAAAAAATCAAAAATTTATATTAGCCAATCTTAAAAATCTGAAAATAACCACAAAGATTACCAAGGGTTTCTATGCGATTGTTCATTTTGGTGCAATTCCTATAGAAGATACTCAGACTAATATTTTACAAAACAATATTATAGGTACCTACAATCTATTTGAGGCAGCAAGAATAAATAAAGTAAAAAGAATAATTTTTGCAAGTTCGAATCATGCTATTGGATTTCATAGAAGAAAAAAAAAGCTTAATCATTTTTCAAATCAAAGACCAGATAGCCATTATGGTTTAAGCAAAGCTTTTGGAGAAGAATTGTCAAGATTCTATGCAGATAAATTTAACATTAAATCAATGTGTATTAGAATTGGAACATGCTTGAGAACTCCAGAGGACAGAAGACATTTGTCAACTTGGATTAGCTATAGAGATCTCACTCAACTAGTTGACACAGGAATTAAACATAAATTGATTCATCATGAAATCGTATATGGAGCATCCAAGAATAAAAAATCTTGGTGGAATAATTCAAGAGCTTATCAGCTTGGTTATAAACCAAAAGATAGTGCCGATCGATTTGATATTAATCTGTTAAGCAAGAGTGAACACAAAGATAAAATAGCATTACTTTTTCAGGGTGGTACTTTTACGTCTGCAAACTTTAAAGGTAATATTAAAAATATTAAATAAATTATTTTTTATTTTCTTCTTCCTCTTCTTCTTCAAAATCTAGATCTTCGTTCCCCTCATCTTCTAACTCACTTTCCTCATCCTCAAAATTATCATCTTCGTTTGTATTGTGCAATTCCGCAAACTCAACTTTTTCTTTTTTAATCCATTTTTCTGCAGATTTTGGAATCTCATCTTCATCCTCCCAAGCTTTTATATCTGAAATTTCTAATTCTAATGCTTCCGCAGCTGAGTCCAAGTCTAATTCAACTTCTTCTAAAGTTTCTAAAAATTCTTTGTAAGTCATTTCATTATAAACTTTGTTTACTAATTGCCATGTACACTATTTTTTTATAATAATACATTGTAATTTATCTTTAAATTTTAATAATTTTTTATAATTTGTGTTAATTTCATTAGCGCCTTGTAAAATTTCTTTAGTAGAAAAATTTAATAAAGTCGAAATATATCTATTTTTAATCATTTCTAGATATTTTTTCTTGGACACTGTCACATTGTAAATAAACTTTTTTGTTATTCTACTCGAGTATAATTTAGATATAAATTTGATTATTCTTTCATCTCTTTTAAGAGATAGTTTTAGCTTTTTCCTCATTAAAGAGAATGTTGGTATTTCATTTTGGAAAGAGTCGAGGGTGAAAATAACTATTTTGCCATTTCTATTGAGACTATTCTTGCAAAAATTTAATAGCTTTTTTATTTCTGACATTTTTAATAAATGAATAGTTTGTTTAATCATTATCAAGTCAAAAGTTTCACTGCTGTGTTTAAAAAAATCTATTGCACTAATTTTTTTAAAATTAATTCTTTTGTCCCTATCTTTGTGTTTTTCTAAATCTATACCCATCGGTTTATGTTTCAGCTTTAGCTTACCAAATAAATGGCCTAAAATTTTGCCTCGCCCACATCCCACGTCTACTATTTTAGAATTTTTATTTAATTTAGCTTGCTTAATTAGAAACTTAATAAAAGACCCAATATAGCCTGAAGATGAAAGCCAAGTTTTATTATCCCAATTTTTTATAGAATTAAAAAATATATTTTCCGGCAAGATAAATGATTAGCCCTAATGCTATTCCAGTTAGTAAATATAAGTAAGTTTCTTTCATAAAGTGATAATCTATTAATAAATTAAAAAAAATCTAAAAACAATTAAACTATAATATTAAATCTTTTTATTTTATAATTTGAATAAAAATGACGACAATAATCTTATTATTAATTATTTTCATGATTGTCTATTCAGAATTATCATCTCATATAAAAAACTTTAAAGCCGGTTATGAAGGTGAAAGTGACCAATCCTTTTGGATGATGAGCTATGATTTCAAGTCCCACAAAAAAGAAGATTATAAGCCAGACTCATTGGCACTTAGAAAAAAAATAAATTACAAGAATAGATTGATAATCATTTTATATATTATTGTAATAATTATGTTTATATTAATGACTAGTTTTTTATCTCATATTTTAATATTAATCTCATCGTAAAAATAAAAATTTATGGAAACAAAAGTTTTTTTAATAGTTTTATTTTCAGCTTTTCTGCACGCTATTTGGAACAGCATGGCAAGCAAGTATAAAGATAAAAATGTTTCTATTGGAGCTATCGTCTATGGGCATGTTCCACTTTGTATTGTTGCAATTATATTTTTACCCTCACCAAGCATTGAAAGTTTTCCTTATATTATTTTGAGTGCATTAATCCATCAAGGTTACCAAAATTTTCTTTTAACAGCTTATCAAACTGGAAAATTTACCACTGTCTATCCTGTAGCTCGTGGTTTTGGTCCACTTGTTGCCACTATTATTTCAATTATTTTTTTAGGTGTTTATCTTAAAGTATTTACAATTATATCCATTTTGCTCATTTCAGCAGGAGTTATGTTAATTGGTCTTTTTAGTAAATCTGTAATTAAAAATAATAAAATACTTTACACCTCATTAGCTACTGGAGTTTTTATTGGAATCTATTCTGTTGTTGATGGACAAGGTGCAAGGATTAGTGGATCAGCTATAAGTTATATGAGCTGGGTTTTTATTTTCAGTGCTTTGTTTTTCCCTGTTGTTCTACATTTCAGAAAACAGAAAAATATTTTAAAAAAAACTTTAACCAAAGGAAAAGTGGTCTTTTGGATTGGTGGAACTTTTTCTTATCTTGCCTATGTGGTTACTGTCTGGGCATTCACTAAAGCACCTGTACCAATGGTTAGTGCATTAAGAGAGTCTAGTATTATTTTTGCGATTGTTATTGGTTATTTTTATTTAAAGGACAAAATAAATTTTTATAAAATAGTTTCAATATTATTAATTTTTCTTGGCGTTTTAGGCTTAAAACTATTTTAAAGAAGGGAAATTTAGATTCCCTTCTTTTTAATATTTAAAAGATTAAAAATTATTATTAGCTTTATTAGATATATGTCCTAAAATTTTTCCTTTATTGGGACCATTTTTAATCCTGTAACCTGTTGTGCCATTACCATAGGCCTCAACAGCGTTTTTCTTCTTTTCAATTGCTTTTTTTTGCTCTTCTTTGGTGTGGTTGTTTTTGATCGTCTTGATCAGATGGTCTTTGATCTTAAGCATAGGTTTACCTCTTTTTAAAGTTTACCTACTTTTAACTCATGTAGATGA
>MDSY01112486.1_pt1 | contig 16824 bp, 11 predicted proteins | sample 811131 | NCBI WGS metagenome assembly MDSY01 (sample SAMN05326643, study PRJNA326480) | marine metagenome | isolation source: seawater | place: Atlantic Ocean: South West | collected 2010
CGCCGCGGACTGGTCGTGGTGGCGCAAACGGAGGTTTGCCTATCTTGCTCATGATGCCGGTTCGAAGGTTGTAGTGCACATTCATTCGGGAAAGTTCCATACTTGGCTTGGCTCTGAGAACTCTCGGAACACTAGAAACATGCGAACGGATCTTGCTTCCTTGTCTGCACCTGCTGTTGTTCTGAGTGAACATTGGGCTAGAACCTTCCATGAATATTTCAAGAATCTTCGTGTCATAGGCAATCCAATAAACCCATCAACACAATTTATAGCGGGCCAGCGTGATGAAAACCATGTTCTCCTCCTTGGGCGCAATGATTCAGTTAAGGGTCACGAGTTTGCCAAACTTGCGATTGAAAGTCTTCGGAAAAAAAGACCAAACCTTCGTCTCTCGATGACAGGCGTAAGCGATTCCTCAGAACCGTGGGCGAGCGGTCTCGGATGGATTTCAGAGGAAGAGAAGGCCGTTCTGCTCCAAACTTCATCAGTTTTGCTTGTCCCATCCTTGTTTGAAGGCCAGCCGTTGGTTGTGTTTGAGGCATTGGCTTCTGGTCTGCCTGTTTTGGCTAGCGATTCCATTCATTCCGTGCCAGACTCAGTTGTGCATGCGAGGTATCATGATCTCGAAGATTGGGTTGAAAAATTAGACGCTATTTTGGAAGTCAGCATTGATTCAGCCGCCTTGTTAGAGAGTGTTAAAGAACATCACATCAGCCATGTACAGAAGCATTGGCAGACCCTCTACGAAGAGCTTCTTCTATGAAGAAGCATACAATTCTCAAGGGCATCAATTGATTTTTCCCATGAAAGATGGTCTTCTGCATATGTCCTGGATAATTCTGAGAGGTCATTGATTTTATTTTCATCAAGACTTTCTAACCAATCACAGCCAACAGTGTGAAACTCGTGCTGTGGCACTAATTTCATCCACGGCAGATCGTCTTCATTCATACGGTGGCCGTCATGATCGATACCGAAAATTATCAATCCACTTGCCATGTATTCACTTCGCTTTAGTGGGCTAGCAATCTTCCACACTTTGGTCTCAGGCATGGGGAGCAAGCCAATGTGAAATTCCCCCAATCGTCCAGCGAGGTCATTCTGAGGCATGGTGTGTAGAAGTTCAAACGATTCCAGAGATTCTGAAATCCGCTTTAGCCGAACGAAGGCATCACCTTCCCCAATCATGACTAATTTGCACTTAAGACCTCTTGCTCTGGCTTTTTGGAGGATCATAGGTAGAGCGAGAACACCACGGTTTTTGTCCAATCTGCCATGGTATACAAGAGTAAGCGCCTGTGCTTTTTTTCTTGGTTTGAATTTCTTTAGATCCACCCCCGCCTGCAACACAGTTATTTTTTCATGTTGACAACCGGTTTGCTGTTGAACGAACAATCTGTGCTGGTTTGAAACAACACACCCTCTTGCATTATTTGAGTTGCGAAGGAATCGCCATGCTTTTTTCCAAGAGGGCCATTGTAGTCGGGCGAATATGTTTGAATCTGCAGGCGGGCTCCTGTCCATCAAAACCCAAGGCGTGTTTTGTTGTTCCAACCATGGGATAATCGAGTGTGCGATTCTCCAATCCACGATTGCAACTTCAAACAAATTCGCTTTTCTTTTCACCAACCATTTTGTCATGCTTCTGCCTAGGATTTTACTTTGTAGTCCGCGAATCCCAGATGTGTTCAAGGGCACGTGGTTCCATCGCTGCACCCCATTGTTTTTTTTAGCATCACCGTTTATGACAGTAACTTCATGGCCCCGTTGAACGAGCCCATTCGCCAGTTCAATTTGTGTCGTCGAGCACAGATCTTCCAAGGACCGTCCCGTGAACCATGCTACGCGCATTAGTCCACCTGCCGTTTGGAAAGGCTATCGTTGACCATTTCCCGTAATGCGTCTTCCAATTGAACGATTGGAATCCAATCAATGACTTTGGTGATTCGTTCAATCGATGCACAAGATTTGCTTACGTCCCCATCGCGGTTAGGTTTGAAAATCGGGACAATCGGTTCTTGCAACACTTCCTTCTCCAACAAAATATAGTTCAATACTTGTATCAGGTCCAAAAGTGAAATTTCTTTGCCTGTTGCCACATTGTAGACATATTCCTGATGATGAAGGGTGTTGACGTCTAATAGATTGAGAATTGCTGAAGCAACATCTGAGACATGGACAAAATCTCTGGTAGTCGCCCCATCTCCAAAAACAGTAGGTTTTTTGTCCATCGCCATGCATTCAACAAAAGTTGGTATGACTGCGCCATAGACGCTGTTGACAGATTGACCAAGTCCATAGACATTGAAAAAGCGAAGTGCTATTGCATCCAACCCTCGTTGGCGAACTTTGATCACTTGCTTTTCATTCAACCATTTGGAGGCAGCATAAGGTGAGATGCAGTCTCCAGCAGCTTCCTCTTGTAATGGTAAGTCCGTTGCGCTTCCATAGACTGCCGCGCTTGAGGCAAGAATGATCTTGTCAACACCACATTGTGCTGCAGCATCCAACACATTTTGTGCACCTTCAACATTGATCTTCATCGTCTCTTCAGGATTTTGAATTGATTCTTGAACCGATACCTGTGCTGCTAAATGGACCACCGCTGAACACTCCTTCATCGCTTTTGCGACTTCCATAAAATCAGTCACATCACCAATGTAACATGTCAAATGTTCATGAGTCGGCCCCTCAAATTTTGAACAATCAAGCGACGTGACGGTCCAACCGGCATCCAAAGCCGAAGAAATCAGGTTCCGACCGATGAAACCCGAACCACCAGTCACCAACATCCGTCTCAAAGAACCAACTCAACAATTCATGGGGTAGGGCTTGGAATGATAGTGTTGTCCTTTTGAAATGCCTCCAAGAGATTGCTTTTATGGTACTCAAAGGGCCGCAAATGAATAACCATGAGCGATAGTGTTCGCCAAGTGAAGGGGGAGGTATAAACATGTCCAATTACGCGATTGCTTACGGAAATACGGAAAAAATAGACGCACTGAGGGCTTCCCTTCCATTTTCCACCTCCACATCCGAAATCATTCATCAAGTTGTGAGTGACCAGTTGGCCTTTCTCGCCATCAGCAAAGATGGCAACTGCCCTAAAACAGGCTCAGGTTTGATGTTCTTCAAAGGCTGGTTTCAAGATCATACATCACGTTCAGTTGTGTTGGGGGCAAAGGGATTTACTGAGTGGACAAAGCAAGCGGGCAAGAGCGAATCTTTTGCAAATGAAGGGCATGAGGGTGCGTATGTTCTTGCCTCAGTCGCAGATGAAGTCTTCACAGTTCGTAACGACTTTTTTTCATACATGCCAGTTCTATATTTCAAAGAAACCGACCTCTTTGTCTGTTCAGATTCATTGTATGTTTTGAGTAAAATAAGGAATTATCTTGGTCTTCAATGCACACTTAACAAACGCACCATGCACACTCGTTCGTGGATTCAGGGGCTGGCTTGTGCTCCAATGAGCAACGAGACCCAGATTGAAGAAATCAACCTCCTCTCGCCAGGAAAACACATCGAACTTCACCCCTCTAGGGCGTTCTTCTCATCGAAACAGAATATTTGGGAAAAAAGGGTTGTGCGTGAGACTCATCTTCGGCCCCTGTTCAAATGTGAGTACACCCATTACACCTCAGCCCTTCGCAACGTTACAGTTCAATTCGCTGAAAGCATTCATGCGATTGTTAATCTGGACGATGTTTTGGTGAATGTGGCCATATCGGGGGGATTGGATTCAAGGGTTATTTTAGCCGCACTGCTTCACGATTCCGCTGCTGTAGATCGCATTGATTTCAAAACAAATACCCACCCCACTCGAGCGGAGGATTTTGCTGTGGTCGAACGCCTTTCGCACCGGTTTCAATTCAACTTTAATGACTCTGACAAAGCCCGTCAACATAGACGAAAGCACGGCCTTCAGTTAACCAAGATGAACGATCGAGCAGCCTTGTGGGTTCTCTCTTCGATGGGTCTTTTCGACATGACCTATTTACATGATTCATATCTTCCTCACCCCTACATCATTGACATCGGAGGCCACGGATCTGAATCGATGAAAGGCACATTCTCAGCACATGTTCTCAGCGATTTAATCAAGCGCAAGGAAGTGACGAAAAAGGCAATATTTTCTCGGCATGGTCTTCGGCATATCCGTGAGGCAAAGAAAGCCAACAAAAGGTATGATTCAATTCAATCTGAACTGGCCACTGCTTTAGCATCAGGGGGCATACATTTGGATGAAAAAGGCTCATTTATTTGGCATTACTTATCCTACAAATCTCCTATTGCCAACGGTCGGTTCTTGAATCGCAGCGCTGTCGGAATGAGGCCGTTTATCAAGAGAGACATGTTTGCGCTCTCAGTTTCAAACATCAATCCATTCATCGATGCCGAATCAGCAACACCAACCATGGTCCATGATATGCTCATTCTCTTGAATCCAGAATTGTCAGGCATCGAGTTTGAAAATCCGAAGAACAATATTTCACAAGAGTACATCGAATCCAGACTCGAAGTTCTTGGTGGTCGCTTGGATCTTTCGAACCTACGCCCTTACACCGCCTATGGCTCGCCAAAGGATTTGGCGAATGGACCTCCAGACACTTTTGTTCAAATGGTCGAACATTGTTTTCCAGCATTGGATTCAGACAAAGAGTCTATCCTCGCAGCTATGGAACATGTATGGTCTACTATTACAGATTCTGAGGTGATCTCGGCTTACCAAGTCGCCTACGACACAGCCAAAGAGAGGCTGCAGGATCCAGATACATACACTCCGAATGCGGGAGCACCTGCTGCAAAGATAATTTCACTTTCCATCCTTGATTGAGCCAAAACTGGTATACCGTTCTCTAACCCGTGTCGAATACAAATCAAAATCTGAAATAGATGAAATCAACGGTTTCGGCAGGTCTTAACAAAAACATGGCGGTAATCATTGCCCCGCATATTAAACCCCAAACAGCGCTGCTTTGGTCTGATAGCCATAGCTTGAAACCTCCTGCCTTCCCGCTCAACCCATGTGAAACGATGAAGATGAAAACAAGCCCCATCGTCATTAACTTCACATCTGGTAAAGAGTCGTAGAATTCACCCCAGTTGTAGCGTGCATCATAACCAACAAAAGTCTTCAATGATCGGATCATCATCGTTGTGTCCTCTACTCGGAATACTAGCCAAGTCATGAATATGAAATACTGAGTTGAAACCCAGCCCAAAAAGATCGCAGACTTAGGGGCGAATGCAAATAATTTCTTTGTGATTGAGAGTTGGATTAGCTTACGGTGACTGAGTAATAATATTCCATGCATAGCCCCCCACAGAACGAAATTCCATGACGCCCCATGCCATAATCCCCCGAGGAGCATTGTCCCCATTAATGAAATGGCCAACACTTTCGGGCCGCCCCTGCTTCCCCCTAATGGAATATACAAATAATCTCTCAGCCAAGTCGATAATGAAATATGCCATCTGCGCCAAAAGTCTTGAGGAGATCGAGCCGCATAGGGCGTTTTGAAATTCTCAGGTAGTTCGATTCCGATCAAATATGCAGAGCCTAATGCAATATCCGTATATGCAGAAAAATCGCAATAAATTTGAATTCCAAAGCATAACGATCCCCACCAAATAACAAGAACATTTTCTAAGTGTGCTCCCTCACTGAAAATTTCATTAGCGTGTATAGCAACGTTATCTGCTATTATCAATTTCTTAGCAAGTCCGTAAATGATCAGAGTTAAACCTAACCTGAATTGATGTGGTGAAGAGGAAACTGGTTGCTTGATTTGATTAAGAAAATGTTGCGATCTGACAATGGGACCTGCAACAAGTTGTGGGAAAAAGGCGGCATAACAAGCGAAATCGACAAAACTCTCGTATGGAACATGTTTCTTCCTGTAAATGTCGATAGTGTAAGACATTGTTTGAAAAGTGTAAAAAGAAATTCCAACAGGTAGTAACAAGTCGAGTGATTGGAACTGCGATGCACCACTGAATCGAAGGTTTACTAGATTCCATGTCTCAATAAAGAAATCCAGATACTTGAAAATAGCAAGTAGGCCGAGATTAATTGTTAAACTTCCAATTAACCACCTTTTACGATATTTTTTGTCTGAAGATGAATGTATTTTTTTACCTGTGTTCCAATCGATGAGAGTTGATGTTAGTAAAAGTAAAACATGCCAACCTGAAGCTAGCCAAAAGAACACATAACTCATTGTTAGCATTACTAACACTTGGGCATTCCTTCTACCCCTTGCCAAAAATAATACTAGCACTACTACGATTGGAATGAAAATAGTGTAGTATTCTGAAGTTACGAAATCCATCTATCCACCTACCTATTCAAAACTTCACTAATAGTTGGTATCAGTAGTTGACAATACTTTTCCCTGCCATCGCCGTCCAAGTGGTTTCTGTCATAAAAATCATCATGTGCCCAAATATCTTCAGCCCAAGTTTGGTCAAAAACTGTCACACCGTCATATTGTGAAAATGTGAAAACAGTTTCATTAAAACCATCCCATTGACCATCTTCTAAAAATTTCAAATATTCTGGATGATAAGGCGGTGTTGTAATTATCACCTCAATTCCAGCATCAATCAGTGAAGAGATCTCATACTCAAGAGCCAAATGGGATAATGTTCCATTGGCAGGAGGACTTGCAAAAGGGGGGACATGAAGTTTAGTTTCTCTATATTCATTTAATTCATCAATATCGTAACCTTCAAGTCCATACAAATCATTGGGGAATATTGGAGTCTGAATGTATTCCTTCCATTCAGGATGTTTGGGATCAGGCACCCAGCCCCACATTAGGTCGTCTCTACCATTGTCCTCTTTCAATATCAGTCTATTCAGATGTTCTTCAATCGCCTCTGGAACATATTCTTGCCTAAATTCCATTCGTTCAATATCATTCATTGCTATCCAATGTCGATATTCGGGTGGTATTAAATCAACCCATTCACCCAAATCCGCATTGCCTTGGACCATACTATCTAAGGTATACCGGATTTGAAGATACGAATTTTCACCAGTAGGTGTTCTAATTATATCAGGCGATATCTCAATCAATACTATCTCTGGATTAGACATAATTATTCTAGGAATATGCAGCATATCAGTGTAGGGTTTTGAAGCGGCTTGTGCTAAATTATACACATTAACCTCATTGTCCAATCCATCACCAATACAGATACCATCTACACCTTTGAACGTCATTGATGAGCCCATCGCTATGACTGAAACCGTATCATCCTCTGCAATTGTATTCAATGCATCAACTGTAATGGTGTATCTAGATCCTATGAATATCGACTGATCTTTCATGAGTGGTTCTGTCAAATAAATTGATACATTGTGAGATAATAGCATTCCTAGAAAAGATGCTATCAATATCGACATAAACAGTTCATTGAGGTTAGTTTTTTCACAATCCGAATTAATGCTATACCCTCCTAAGAAATTTATTCATTACTAGCCTTAGTTAATGAATCATACAATTGTGTAACCCTTTGAGATAAAATTTTCCAATCTCTATTTTTGATTACCCATTGTCTTGCGTTCTTTCCTAAATTCTCTCTTAACTGAGAATCTTGGATAGATATCGCTAATACCTCTGTCAATGATTCTGGATTATCCTTCTCAAACAATAACCCTGTTTCACCATCACTAACGATTTCTTCAAGTGCCGCTACATTTGAAGCAATAACCAACTTTTCCATTGCCATTGCCTCAAACGGTTTCAATGGACTGACCATTTCAGTCACAGGTAATGAGAGTCGAGGGAAAGGTGCGATATCAATCAATGAATAGTATCGCTCAACATCTTTGTGCGGCACCCTCCCTGTGAAAATGACATGGTCTGATGCTGATGATTCTGATGCAAGATGCTTCAACGATGGTAAGGCTGCACCGTCTCCTACAATAAGAACGGAGAAGTTTTCAACTCCTCTTAGAATTAGATTCTCTGATGCTTCAATCAAGAGATTCAAACCTTCGTAATCAACAATGCTACCAACGTATCCAATGACAACATTACCTTTTGTTCCCAATATTTTCTCCAAATCTCTGTCTACCGGGCGAGGTGTAAAGCGATCGACATGGACACCATTGTGTACCAGAGTAATTTTGTTCGAATCAACACCTCTGGATACCATCTCATCTGCAAGGGCTTGAGTGATACAAATCACCGCAGTTGCATCCTTAGCTGCCTTTGTCTCCATATTAGACATGAGTTTGTAATAATCTCCATCCTTCCACTTAGGTTGACGGGATATACGAGTGATTTCCCACAAACCTCTAACTTCATACACGGAAGGAATCCCAAGCTCTTGGGCTACAAGATTCACTGCATGACCATTCATATGATTAGATGCGCCATGTAATATCGATGGGCGTAAGGTCATACACAATTCATGTAGATTCTCGGCATATTTCTCTATGTAGGATTTCAAAGGAATCTCTTCATATCCATTTCTATTTGCCTTGAGACGGTGATACGGGATATTGTCAATTATTGATTCATCAGTGACAAGTTTCCCCTTGTGCTTTTCACGATCCAAAGGATATCCTAGGCGGGATACTGCACGAATGTCCCATCCATTTTGTTGAACACCGCAGAGAAGTCCATGGGACCTAGATGCATATCCTCCTGAATCAAATGGAAGACTATTGTGGAGTAAGTATAATGTTCTATTTGGGATAATTTGAGATAGTGAAAATTTTGAGGATGGGTGAAATTCGGGTTTGAGGATTAAGTTTTCTTTAAGCAAAGACATCAACGACTTCACACTTCGTTTTTTCTTCTCTACCGAAGGATGTTTCTCCGAATTATTGAGATGGTTGTAGGCTCGCGTGAGATCTCCATCATGCATAATCAAATTGGAGACTTTAATCATGAATTCTGCTTGGTTCACACCTCCTTCCAATAATTTTTCAGCACACTTTTGTGTGATTTCTGTTAATTCCCTGTGTTCATAATGAATCCGATATAATGAATTGAAGGTCGTATATAAAAGTGCGATGTCATCGGAATTCTGTTCGATGAATATTGGTATCTTACTGATTTCCTCTGGGGTTGTTGTTGAGGAATAATTCAAGAAAAACGAATCGACCTCACTGGGAAGTCGTTCGCGGGCTGAAGAGAGTTCCACTTGGAAAGTATGCCATCGGTCCCCAGTAACCTTTACAACTTTAGATGAAACTTCAACGGATTTTTCTGTAAAACCCATTTCACTCAATATTCGACAAAGGACGCGGCAATAATTCGGGTCATCGAATTCCTGGATCCGCAAACCAAATTTCATCGCAAGATTCTGATTTGTTTCCTTGAAATGTCTGAAAAGGAATTTGTAATCTTCTGTCGAGAATTCAAATTCATCATCAAGAACCCCCAATATAATTTCTACGGAGGAAGAAATCTCAATGTTTTCCAATTGAGGGCGTTCTGTTTGAACAATTCTAGAAACAATATCAATGCCGACATCATGGCAAAATTGTTCCTCCAGGCCAACTGCAGCTATCTGAAGCGCGAGTATTTCGTCTCCTGATCCAACAGAACATTGAACTAATGCTGGCAATAATCGGTGGTCAGTCTCTAATTCAATCGAACTGAGTATTGGTTTTGCAAGTGATAACACATGCATATTTTTGTCAACTTTTATGCAACCCCTAGCAATCCCCAAAAGAAGATTACGCGCATCGGGAATAGTGTAACTTTGTGCGGCGAGTTTGTAAAGTGGCGCTTGTAAATCTGTAAGTGACTTACCTTTTTCTAATAATTGAATGGCATGATCGCTAATATCGCGTATTTTTGCAGGCCTTTCACATGCAGAGTGGATCATGGGCCTGAGATTTTTCGGAGCGGACTTTATGGCCTCTTTAATCAAAGAACGCCGCTTCAACCTCCACAATGAGTTTCGCATTATTTGCCCTCCGAATTTTGTGTTGCACGATCATATGCTCCTGTGTATTCTGAACAAACATTTTTCCATGTTCTTTCAGAGATTATCCAATCTCTTGCGGATTTTCCTAGAGATTCAGCAAATTCTTTGTCTGTTAATATTTTTCCAATTGATTCAACTAATTTCGATAGGTCGCCCGGGGGATACAACACTCCAGTTATTCCTTCGTCGATGATTTCTGCAAGTGCAGGTAGGTTAGACATAACCAAGGGCCTTGCATGATACATCGCTTCAAATGGTTTCAGCGGAGTAACTAGACGTGTAACGCGTGTATCGGGTCGACTGACAACGAATACATCGATTAACGCGTAGAAATATGATACCTGTTCGTGCGGTACCGGGCCTACAATATGTACGTAATCACCGATGCCAAGAGCTTCACAATGGGCAATCAGTTCTGATTGGCCAGACTCAGTAGATAGTACGAACAATTTCGCATCTACATCTCGTTTCCTCAACTCTGCAACTGCAGAGGCGGTGAAATCGACACCTTCCAGTTCACGAAGGCTACCGATGTATCCTACGACTGGGTTATCACCAAGTTTCGCTTTGACCTCTGAAAGTAACTCAGGTTCTTTAGAATCAGAGGTATCGTGACTAACGGCATTGGGGACGACAGAGATGCGATCAGAAGACACTCCACGGGAAATTGCTTCTTTACGAAGTGTTTCGCTGATGCAGACGACTGAGTCTGCATTCCGCAATACCTTGCTCTCCATTCTACGAAAGCGGCGATGGGCCAAGCCACCGGCGCGCCATCGGCCACTCGCAACAGCCGATTCTTCCCACATACCTCGCATCTCATATACGAATGGGAGGCCAAGTTTACGAGCAACTCGCATCGCAGGTATACCAACCCTGTAAGGGACGTGGGCATGGATAATCTCAGCATTCTCTGCCTTGGCAACATCTAGAATACGGTCGGTGAAATGATTGAACAAGATTCTTTCCTCTATCCACGCCCAACCTGGTCGGAGAGGTTTGAGAACGAAATGAAGAGTGCGCCTCCATAATGGCTTGCTTGAGAATTCTCTACTTCCTGCAACCCGATATCGACCCCTGGCAGCGGACCATTTCAGACCCATACCTGTAACCGATTGCATTCGAGTCGGATGAAGACACCGATAATAGAGGACATCATCGATTTCAATGGGTTCAGCCATGCTCTCTCGTTCAGGATACCATGGAGATGTGATTCCAATGGGTTCGATCCCATCAATCATCGTTTGTGCCGCTAATATATTGTGGGTACGGACTGCATAGCCATTCACATCGGGAGGGCCATTCGCCAATACGTGTAATACCCGCATCGTTAATCCCTCGATATAACACTCACTATGATGTCGGCGATACGCTCTGCGGTTTTCCCATCCCATAGATCGGGGATTCTACCAGCCTTGCCACCATTATCCAGTACATCGTTTGCAGCATCAAGAATTACTTGAGTGTCGTTACCAACAATTGTGTTGGTTCCTTCAGTTACTGTGATTGGGCGTTCTGTATTCTCTCTTAGGGTTAGACAAGGAATGCCAAGAGCTGTAGTTTCTTCTTGCAAACCACCAGAATCTGTCAATACGATTTTTGATTCGGCCATTAATGCGACGAAATCAAGATACCCAGCAGGACCAGTTAACACGATATTTGGGATCGCTTCTAAACGCTCCATCAAACCGAATTGTTCTGCTCGATTCTTAGTTCTTGGATGTAATGGGAATACCAAGGGAATTCGTTCACCTATCTGTTCCAGTGCAGTTAAAATTCCTACAAAGGCCTCTTCATCGTCAACGTTGCTTGGGCGATGCAGTGTTAGAACTCCATAGTTGCCTTTTTCTAGCCCTAGGTCTGAATGAATAGTACTTTCTTTAGCGCGTTCTAGATTATTGAATAATGAATCAATCATGACATTGCCCACGCGTTTAATGCGCTCTTCAGCAACTCCTTCCTGCCGTAGGTTTTCATCTCCATCTGGAGAAGGCGTCAACAAGAAATCAGCAATTGCATCGGTGACTAAACGATTGATTTCTTCCGGCATAGTGCGATCAAAGGAACGTAAACCTGCTTCGACGTGAGCGCATGGTATCCATTCTTTCGCGCAGACCATCGTACAAGCTACGGTCGAGTTGACATCGCCGACAACGACAACCATACTTGGTGAGTGTTCTTTGCAAACCTTTTCAAATTCAACCATCACTTTTGCGGTCTGAGCGGCATGGCTCCCGCTTCCGATTCCGAGATAGATATCAGGCTGTGGCATACCCAAGTCGTCGAAAAAGACCTTTGACATGTTGTCATCATAATGTTGCCCAGTATGAAGTAAAATCTGGCTTATGCCACGTCGCCTCAATTCAGCATGAATTGGTGCAATTTTCATAAAATTCGGTCGCGCTCCTACCACAAGAATAACTGGTCCAATCATGTTTTTTCCTCCATTAATTTATCGTATACTTTCGTCACTCGCTTAGAGATAACTTCCCATGAATGGGTTTCTTTGACCCAAGCGTTTGCGTTTTTTCCAAGTCGCTTTCTGAGTTTTCTATCCAAAATGACTGTTTCAAGTTTCTCCGCCAAATCTGCAGAATTATCTTTTTCAAAAATTAATCCGGTTTCACCATCTTGAACAATTTCCGCTAATGCTCGCACGCTCGAGGTCACTAGAACCTTGCCGGAACCCATAGCCTCAAACGGTTTCAAAGGGGAAACCAATTCGCATACCCGCAACCCTTTACGCGGCAATGGTGCAATGTCGATTAGGGAATAGTAGTCACTTACTTCGCTGTGGGGGACTCTTCCAGTGAATGCGACGATACTTTCAAGCTGTAAAAATTGAGCGCTTCGTCTCAATGATGCCATCATATCTCCATCGCCAACAAGCAGCACTCGGAATACATCGCCGAGTTTCTTTTTCAGGATTGAACAAGCCTCCAACAATAAGTCAAGGCCTTCATAATTCACAAAAGATCCGATGTAGCCAAGAACGACTTTACCCTCAAAGTCGAGTTCTTTATTCAGTTTCTTATTTTTAGGTATAATCTCGAATTTATCAGGATTAACAGCATTTGGTAGAACTGTTATTTTGCTGCCCTCAACCCCGTTCTCAATTAGAATCTCTCGTAATGCATTTGTAATAGCGAAAACATGGTCTGCTTCCTTCGCAGTTTCAATTTCGAACCGTTCTGTTAAGCCATAATGTTCTGAATGTTCATAGCCATCGCGTTTCGTGGATTGAGTAAGATGCCAAAACCCACGGATTTCATAAATTGAGGGTATGGAGAGGAGTTTTGCCGCTCTGATGCCTGCTAAACCGACAACAAAATTTGAAGCAGAATGAAGGACAGAGGGTTTAGTTTCAATGGAGTGTTTGACTATGGCGTCAATCGCCTGATCAATGTATACGTCAAGTTTGTTGAAGTTGTAAACCTCCTGATAATTGATAAGGTTTTGAGAGTTATTTGAATGCGATAAAAAGTTGTAATCTACATTTTCGATTGTCTCAACTTCATGGACGTTTACCCCTTTGAAATCCGAACGATCCAATGGATAGCCATAGCGGAGCATCGCTTCAATGCTGTATCCATGGTTTTGAATGGCACCAATTAATCCATGTGTCCTGATTGCGTATCCTGAGGTGGTATGTGGCATGCTTTGACTTGCATGGTACAGAATTTTCTTGTTACTCGATACAATGGGACTGGCTTGGATTTTTGTAGGTCGGAGGCCACGCTTGAATAAAGAATTAGGATTTCTAAATCGCTTCATCTGTGTTCTTTTCCATTCAGTTCTTGGCATCTGTTTCAGCAATTCGATCGGCCTTGTAAAATTACCAATTTTTCCATGAGCTTGGATGAGAGTACGCATTGCTCTTTCATCAGGTATTTCTCCGACAAAACCCTCACCAAACGAAATAGCAGAAGGATTGTGTGATTGGGCAAGGGAACGCAAACACCCAACAAACATATTGCGTATGTTTGGAGCGTATTCTTTAGATTGTAGCATGTGCCTTATGACTCGTTCAGCGGCTTGCAGCTTTTCCGAATCCTCCATAGAAAAGGACCCTTCGGAGAACATATCGCGCGCTTGGTTAACGGATATGATTCCCCGTCGAATTGAAATTAACATCTCCTCAACAAGATAGTCCGCTTTGCGTAACTCACTGCTGTCTGGGAGAAGTTCAGGGGTGATCAGAAGCGAGGATGGGAAAAGTTCCTTTTGCCTCTCCTCTTCTTCTTCTTCCACAAAATAGACGATTTTCGTCTTTTTGTTTGACTTCAGGAGTTTTATGAATGTTCTTGGAATCGAGGTGAGGAACCGTCCAAGTTTGTAACTAACGGAATTTTGCGTCTGTTGAAGTTCATCCAACGCTGTTTGTTCTCTGTTTGAAAGTAGATTGACCCATTTGCGTTGCCGTTCGAATTCACCGCGCAGGTACTCGACTTGTTCTCGAGAAAAAATCAATGTTTCCTCGTCACTTTCGAGGATTCCGTCATCGAGTTCGTCCATGCTATCACGCCTTTTCAGATTCGTAAAATTCGAATGCTTCATCGATATCGCCATTGGTCTTGACCGAACCCTTGTCAATCGCATAAACCTTTGAGCAAAGGTTGTTCAAAATTGATTTGGAATGTGAGACAATAACAACAGTCGCCTCGCCTTGCACCAGTTCCTCGATTCTTGCTCTTGATTTTTTTCTAAATTCATGATCCCCCACGCTCATTACCTCGTCAAGGAGGAGGATTTCAGGGTCCAAACTTGAGATAATCGCAAAACCAAGGCGGGCCCTCATTCCAGCCGAATAGGTTCGTATTGGATCGTCTATGAACTCACGAATCCCAGAGAATTCGATCACCTCATCCTCCAATTCAAGAGTCTCTAATTTCGACCGGCCATAGATGCTTGATTGAAGCCGAATGTTTTCCCGTCCAGTGAGGTCCTGTTGAAATCCAGTGCCTACGCCAGCAAGTAATGTTGGCCGACCGTTGATTCTGATTTCGCCTTCATCGGGGGCGTAGATACCCGCCATGACCCGAAGAAGAGTGCTTTTCCCCGAGCCATTCGCTCCAATGATGCCAACAACTTCTCCCTTTTTGATGGTCAAATTTATTCCATCTAACGCCCTAAACCAGCGTTCTGCCCTGGTTTTTCGTTTGACTCTCCCCGTCAAGATTTCTCTCAACAAGCCAACACCCTTTTTCTTACGGGGGTAGTCCAAAACAACGCCGTCCAAGGCAATGACTTCCCTTTCCTTCATAGGAACTTCACCGCCTTTCGCTCCCGTCTCATGAAGAAGATAGATCCAATCCAAAAGATGGCCATCGTCAGAAAGACCGTGATTAGGATATTTTCTTGCGGGATGTTAAGCGGAGCTCCGGTGAATGCAGATCGCATCATTGTGATGAAAGTCGCCATGGGATTGATGATGAGGTAATATCCAACATATTCTTGTGGAACTCGTCCGCCAGTTATCATTTCCAAAGGGTAAAACACCGGGCTGAGGTAGAAACTAATTCTAAGAAATATCGTTACGATGTGTTCGATGTCTCTTGCTTTTGTTTGTAAAATACACGTGAAAAAAGCCAATCCCATTCCAAACATTGAGATTAACCCAATGGCGCAAGGCAATAACAAAAGAGATGACGTAGGTTGAAGTTTGTAATGAACCAAGAGTGGAATAATCACTAATAAACTTAGCATTAATTGTACGATCTGGAACCCAACTTTAGAGAAAATAAACAATTCTCGAGGGAAATACACCCGCTGTATTAGCGAGGAATTCCGCTGAAGAGATGTAGTTCCAGTCAAGAATATTTTCGCGAATAAAGTCCATGAAAGAATTCCCAGTAAAATGGTCAACGGGCGAAAGGGATCTTGATCTTCTGATAAAATGGAAAACAGAATGTAAAACGTCACAGTTAAGGCAAGCGGTTCAAGGACTGACCAGCCATAGCCAATGATGGAATTGTGGTACCTGATTTTCAAATCACGGGCAACAAAGTGTTTGAGCAATTGGCGATGATTAAGAGCGTTTTTCGCCATGCGTAGAGGCGCTCCAAGAAAAGGCAATTCCGCCTTAAACTCCAACACATCGCTTTTTTGCCCCCCCATACTTGTCCGTGTGTTCGTTTTGTTCTTGAATCAAACCGTAAAAAAACACCCAGCATGGCAAATTGAGTTGTTTGACGAACACCCCAATTGTTCTGTTCCCGCACCGCTATATTCAACAAAGGAAGGACCTACGGCAAGGTATGGAGTACAACAATATGTTTGCACAACGTGCAAAAGATGGTCAGTTGACCATTGGAGTAATCGGCCTAGGTTATGTTGGCCTCCCAACCGCCATCGGTTTCCATGACGCTGGTTTCAACGTATGGGGCGTCGATGTTTCACAGCGCACTGTGGACATGGTCAAGGCTGGGAAAAACCCAACTGGGGATCCTGATGTCGATGATATTGTACCGGCTCCAGGTACAGAACGTTGGGACATCACCACCTCAACTGCAGAGGCCGTCCCCCATTGCGACGTTGTTCTTGTGACCGTTCCAACACCAATCACCCACGATCTAAAACCCGATTTGTCTTATGTCGAGGCAGCCGGCCGAGCTGTGTTTGAAGCCATTCCAAAAGGATCGAACACCATTGTTGTCCTTGAATCGACGGTCTATCCAGGAGTAACCGCACAGACATGGCTGCCCATCGTTGAAGAATTGGGTCTTGTCATTGGAGAAGATGTCGAAATTGCCTATTGCCCTGAGCGGTTCAACCCCGGCGATGCAGCACACGGTGTGCGCCAAGTTGCACGCGTCATCGGCTGTTCAAACCCAGAAATTGGTGAGAAACTCGTTCAATTGTATTCTA
>MDSY01139906.1_pt1 | contig 16812 bp, 13 predicted proteins | sample 811131 | NCBI WGS metagenome assembly MDSY01 (sample SAMN05326643, study PRJNA326480) | marine metagenome | isolation source: seawater | place: Atlantic Ocean: South West | collected 2010
AATGCAAGGTCTTCCCATGCCGCATTACTCCTCGATCGGAGCCTTGGAGGTCGCTTCTTCAGGCGCATCAGGTGCACTCGATGTCGATGCTTTGACTCGGGTGAAGTAGAACACTGCTCCTCCTGCAACGATAAGCACCGATGGCACGATGAGGCCCCATGGGGTGTCGCTGCTCGAGGATGAGCTGGTCTTGGAAATCTTATCGTTGAAGTAGGCAGTGATGCCTGGCACGTCTCCGATAGCATCGCCGTAGGAGCCAAGGTGAGATTCCGTGTCGATGATGGTCATGCCGGGTGTGCTGAGGACATCGTCGAGGATTTTCAGGTCAGCATCGTTGCTGCTCATGGTGGTAAACGCGTCTTGCAAGGCTTGCACCTCGGCGGGTGTAAAGACATCAGGGTTGTACATGACCGGATGGCTTGGAGCCTTACCAAAGGGCGTGTTGATCTCTCCATTTTCCTTGTACCCGCCGATGGGGTAGAAGTCCTCAGTGGAGGTGAAATCACCCTCAAAGCACCAGTCCTGCGGGTCGTCGCCACAGTAATCGGGGACGGTTGGGTCCTTGGCGAACGAGATGTAGTCGGTAGCGTCACCGAGGGTGTGCTCAGCGAGGCAGCGCAGTGAGCCGATGTAGCGGTAGTAGGGTGTGCCGCTGTCGGGGATGCTCGAGTCCTCTGAGAAGTGGCTGGTCACCGTGGCGTGGAGTGAATCGATTTCGTTCACATCGCCGACGACATCCATGTAGCTGTTGTTGATGAGGTAACCCATCGGGAGCAACATACCGGAACTGCCCAGTGCCGATGTGTGGCAGGAGATTTTGCCTTCCATGAGCGTGAGGGCCTGGTCAACGTCTCCGTTCATGCTGGCTTGGGCCATGTCGGAGTCCTTGTGAACCCACGCAACGGCGTGATAGTAGGCACGGCCGTCGGCTTTCTGTTCAGCAGCGGCGACTTGGAGGCCGTACTCGTTCCAACTCAACCAAGCGGCCCCTCCATCGAGGAAACCGATGTCGGCGTTGCCGAACCGTAGCGCTTCAATGGTGGCAGCGGCACTGGCCACTGGGTAGATTTCTACCTCTTGACCCATCAATTCGCCGAGTCGGTCGCCGAGTTTCTGTGGGTTTTCATCGGTGTTTTGGTATTCTTCTTTGACTTCAAAGGCTATTTTCAAGCAGTTGTCGTCGTCGGAGCACGTTGTGTACTCCACTTCAGAGGAAAACAGGCATCCGGGTACGCAGGCAGCAAGCAGCAGTGTCATCAACGAGAGAGCTGTGAGATTTCGATTCATTTCGTATCACCTAAACAACCCCACCCGAAGCCCATATATGTAATTTCGTTTGCCCTAAAACCAACGGGCAAGGAGTATTTGGTTTCCGGAAAAACTACGGGTTTGGAAAACATCGATTAGAAGGGGTTTGAGGGCAATGAGCACGATTCCCGCCACCCAACGCCTTCCCAAACGATGGATAGGGGCGTTGTTGCTTCTTATGTTCGTGCCGCTGACGGTCACGGCTCCGTACGTCCTGCTTGAACCGGAACAGCCAACCTCGGTGGTCGCCTTCCCAGAGGACCTTTCGCCCGGACCCGAAGGCTACCTCTTGGTGGTGCTCGACGGTGTGGGTGAGAACATCATGAGGGACGCCTCCATGATGCCAAATTTGGTTGAATCAATGGAAGAGAGTGCGGTCCTCTCCATAACAACTGGGCCACTGACACTCTCCGCTACCTGCGTTCGGGAGATGATGACGGGTGTACCAAACGCTCCCATTGACGGTCTCAAGAATTTCAACATGGGCCACCCCGGCGGCGCTGACCCTTGGTTACTGGCCGCCGAGTCCAATCAATACTCCGTGGGCATGATTGGAAGTTATGTCATGGGCAACATGTATGGAGACCATGATGAGATTGAATTCATCAACACCTTTGAGGGCCATGCCGATTATTATGAAGGGGATCAGGCTACAGGAGATCTTCTCGAGCAATGGCTTGCTTCCGATCGGCACAACGTCATTGCAGCGCACTTTTCGGGGCCAGACAAAGTTGGCCACAAATGGGGCACAGTTTCGGATGAATACCGCAACAAAATGTTGGACATGGACCAGCACCTCTCCAGTCTTTTGAGGCAAGTTCCGCAAAACTGGACGGTGGTGGTTACCGCCGACCATGGCATGACGGCATCGGGTTCTCACGGTTCAGCAGAACCTGACACCAGAAACGTTCTGGCTTTGGTGACGGGTCCAGAAATCATCACCACCGCCCGTGCAGCGGGTGAGCAACTCGATATCGCTGCCCTGATGCTCTATGATTTGGGTCTTGATTTTCCCAGCCAAGTCAACGGCCGTGTACCGCTGAGCATCTTCGATATGACCCCTGATGAGAGAGTGGTGGTTGAGGCATGGAATTGGGAGGCCGGTCTGCTGCGTCACCTCTTTTTCCATCCGGGAGACGAAGGAGTCTACCGTCTGGACGAGATCAACTGGGAAGGCATCGAAGCAGAACCCGTCGTGATTCGGTCGTTGGATGTGGTCATCTCTGTGGGTGTCCTCTCCCTGTTCTTTGTTCTCGGTTTCAGAGCGATCAATCAGGGCCAACCGACGTCGGTAAAGGAACAATACCACTTGCTGACCCTTGGGTGTGTAGTCGCCGCATCAGTTCTTTTTCACGCGAACCTCTCGTTTTCGGCCATGATTCCTCGCGCCATCGGAGCAGCGGCCGTGGTTTGGCTCGTTGCCTCGTCGCTTGGAAGAACGGAGGCCATTGATTTGCGCTGGACAAAACAACTCCATGACGCAAGACCGTGGCTCCTCGCCCTTGGCTTCCTTTCCCTCATTTTCCTCGACCTCTCCAAAGGTACGTTGGTCTTGTTGGTCTTCTGGGTCTTCTTCTGGTCAATGAGCGCCATGACAGGTGGTGCCAAAAAGCACATTCCCTCATCAAAAACGGTCTATGTTTTAGCGGTCATGGCGGCGTTTTCCTTCGGCTCGCTGAGGCTTTGGTATGCATTGTTACCGTTCTTCATGCTCTTGACTGGCGTGGTGCTCAACAAAGCGTTTCGGCTCCGCCCTCAATCAGAACGGGTTGCCTTGTGGGCGAGTTGGGTTCTTGTCGTGCTTTCTCTTTCGTATGTGCATCGGCGCCTGCTCGGAACGCATCATCTCTTGAAACTCGTCAACATGACCCCAACGAGCCTTTCCAGCGCTGTTCTTCTCCTTTTGATCCTCGTGCTCTTTTCCGTGGTGTTCGGCTACATGAACGGGGGTGAACAGCGCCGAAATCATGCCCTTGGATGCATGGCGTTCCTGACCGCTTCGCTGGTGCTCTCACGCGTTGAATGGGCTTGGTTGCAATGGCTCATACTTCTCGGTTTGCTGGTGATGTATGGCTTGGCCTGGGCACGTCGTAACGACGATTCAACCCACGCATTTCCTCTCTTCTATGCCGCCCTTGCCCTCCATGTGATGATCTCATGGGGCCCGTGGGCCACGGTTGCCAGCCTTTCGGTTCTCATGTGCCTTCCGGCGCTGACCAAGGCGCTCATCGATGCAAAGGTTGGGCAGGTTTCATTGTTGCATCATCCGCAGGCTTTTGTCGCCCTAGCGGTGTTCCCTTGGGTCATCTGGATTCTCTGGTGGACCCTTCTAGGTCAGGTCAACGGTGTTCAACTGTGCTATGAGGGGATTTGCCCTCACCCCCGTGAACTGGACCCTGGGGCCGTTCGAGTTCAGGGCGGTTATTTTGGTGGAGGGGAACAACCCGCAACCCTTTGGATGGCCCTCATGGTCGTCAGCCCCTTGTTTGCCGTCTCCGTTTCGTTGATGCATCGTATGCTCAAGGAAGGGTTGGACCTTTCGCCCTACATGCTTGCGCAAGGCGTTGTTGTGTTTGGGTGCCTTGCTCTCTACGCTTACACGCCAATCTACCCTCGGTTGGTGTTCTCGCTTACATGGAATCTTTTCTTTGCTCTCGTTCAGCTGTTCTTTGCAGCGTCGGCCGTGTGGATGCATCGCTGGTTGAACCAACGCCCCATCTCGGGTGAGGTGGCAGTTTAACGCCTCATTGTTTAGGGGCTACGAAACTATTTAGGTTGCCCTAAATTAGGCGAAGATGGTGGCCCCGTGAACGAGTGCAGCGAATGTGGTAATTTCTTGCAAACCGGTTGGGTTGCTTGTCCATTTTGCGGTGTTCATATCGATAACGTGTTCAACTCCTCGATGCCACTGGTTGAAATTGCAGCCCAACAATGCAAAACCGACTGCTCAGGGAGTTGCGGGCGCTCAAAGCAGAAGAAGGTCAAATCCAAATGCTGCAAAAAACATGAGCGCAAGAACAAGCATTGTGAGAGATGTCCCGAACACCCACAATCCGTCGATCGTGTCAATCGCAAGTGTGCGTTGGGATGACCCCTTTTCCTTGAGGTGCACCGTTCCTCGCTCATCGCTGAACGTCGGAGTGAAACTCAATTGAAACACCCTCATCTCTCAAGGTTTGAATGACCTTGAGAATGACCTCTGAAGGCAAATCCTCCGGTGGATGGATGCCCTCGTTGAACAGAGGGTGCTCCGTCCAAGCCGAAACGCATGCGAAGGTGACGAGCCCAGTCGTTCTGGCCATGCTTGAATCTCCATCTTTCCCTCTGTCTTCCACCGTCCAGGTGCGTACCTGACCGTTTCCCTCGACACGAACTTCCATCCACGTAAATTCAGGTCGCTCCGGGTCAAGGCGCCAGGCGTCCACCAGTTCATCAGGGCTGAGTTCCGTGGTTTGGTAGCGCTGAATGTGGCCGGGCCATCGGACGGTATACTCGCCCATGGATGAGGCTGGAAGGTCGATGAGCGACCGCAATCCATCGGTCAGAAAGGCCTCCATCGTTCGCCCGTTGGCGTTGATGGCATGGAGTTCAGCCATGGCAGGGACGGTCGTTGATTTGCCGTCTCGGACAATCCGTGCCGGGCGCGTGTACTCCGCAATCACGTCGTGAGGGGAAAACGGTGCCATGTAGGACCACTCTGCATCGGGTTCCGCTGGGTTTCCACCTACTTTGATGGTCACGTTGTCGAGCACCCCAAGTTCCCGATGGGCCAGGGCCACGAGCATGTTTGAGAGTCCCGGAGCAATGCCCACGTCCCACAAAACGACACCTGGGCCGTTGGGGAGTTGATCGGGTGTTGTCTCGCTGAATGACAGGTCAACGATGCGATGTCCTTGCTGATGAAGGACGTTGAGCACTCGGTGCCCGATGGAGCCGGGAACCATGTTCACAATAAAGTCGGCTGCGCTGTGGTCGGCTGCAGAAGCATCACCAAGATGGAAGGTGGCTGGCGTTTCCCGTTCAACGATGTCGTAGAGGTGAACCTCCATTCCAGCTTCGTTCAGTTTGCGGGTGACAAAGGAGCCAACCAAGCCTCCGCCCAAGCAGTGAATCCTCATGGCCCCTCCTCTCCGTTATGGCTCTCAAAGGTTCCCGCACCGCAGGCTCGTGCATTTCTCTATGGAGAAGAAATTATGAACATCCGCCGAAACCAGCCGGACATGAGTATCCTTACCCAGTACCAAGAGGCCTTTGAATCCGGAGATAAAGAACAACTTGACGCTCTCATCCATGATGATTGCAAGTTCTACCCGCATGTCGCTGGAGCCGTCATGACCAAGAGCGACATCACAGCCTTTGCAGGCATGGGCGCTGTCCGAAGCGAAGCCCGCCGAGTCTTGTTTGAGAACGATGAAGTCGGAGTTACACACTCGATTGCTCACTTCGCCAACGGATCCACATCGGAAGCTGTTTTGGCTTTCTTCCGATTCAAAGACGGAAAAATCATCCACGTCGAGACTGGCGCAACCCCGCTCAGCGACGACTACAAATTGATTGGACAATAAGTCCTCTCAAGCTCCTTCTATAGAAGGGTTCCAACCTGGACGCCGACGAGGAGGATGGCGGTTGCGCAGACCGTGATCAAGATGTTATCATCGATGGGTCCAAACTCGTAGCGCTCAACGAAGGTGGCCACCGTTGCTGCGATGAGGCCCCACACGGGAAGGCTGGGGTCGCCTGCACCGGCCGCAAACCAGCCCAGTGGAGCACTGACGATGAACATGAAGACATTGCCAATGGGGCTTTTTGAGCGTTTTCGAACCACGGCGTTGCGAACCACGCCGGTGATGCCGTCTCCAAAGGCCATGAAGAGGGATGGAACGATGGCCAACCAAGGGTCTCCAACCAGCCACCAGATCAGAGAGATTGACATCCACCACATCAAACCAAACTTGACATCGTTTTGATTTTGTTCGGTTTGAAACCAATGCATGACGATGCCGGCACGATGAGAGGCGAACAGCAAAGCGGTCAAGAGCATCCCTGAAACCATCGGGTACCACAGGTCAGTGAAGAGAAAAGGGACACTGAGTGAGCCAATTCCGCCAGCGAACATGTGAACGATTTTCCGGTTGTAGTACACCGCTCGAATGTGTTCCATGCCCCGGTTGACCATCATGGTGTAGGGGATTTTCGTGGCGTACAACACCACCATGACATAGATTCCCATGCCAAGGGCCGCTGCCAGTTGGTTGACCATGCACGCTGTTCCCCCTCTTGCTTCTCTATCTTTTTGCTGCTCATGCATCCCTCGGGCGAATCTTCAAACACCCCCGGTCCCTGCCAATCATCAGTGAGTTACATGTCAGAGGTTCACAACGTCATCATCATCGGTTCAGGACCAGCTGGCTACACTGCAGGGCTTTACGCCGGACGTGCAATGCTCAATCCGTTGATGTTTGCGGGCTACATGTCGGGGGGTCAGTTGATGCTTACTAGCGACATAGAGAACTTCCCCGGCTATCCAGAGGGCATCGCAGGACCAGAGATGATGATGCAACTTCGCGAGCAGGCTGAACGGTTTGGTTTGGAAGTTCATGACAAAAACGTCGAAGAAGTTGACCTCAGCGAGCGACCGTTCAAGGTCGTCGTTGAAGGCGAGACCTTCCTTGCCCACTCCCTCATTGTCTGCACGGGTGCAGAATCCGTTTGGCTGGATGCCCCCGGTGAAGCTGAACAGAAGGGCCGCGGCATCTCCACCTGTGCGACCTGCGATGGGGCGTTCTTCCGTGATGAGCATGTGCTCGTCATCGGTGGCGGAGATTCGGCCTGTGAGGAAGCGACCTTCCTCACCCGATTCGCCAGTAAAGTCACGCTCATTCATCGCCGTGATGTCTTCAAGGCGTCCACCATCATGTACGAGCGAGCGGCGAACAATCCAAAAATTGAGATTCGAACCTTCCGGCAAATCAAGGAATGGCTGTCCGATGAAAAAGGGCTCAGTGGAGCTGTTTTGGAAAACACACAGGACGGGAGCACGGAAACCATTGAAGCAACCGGAGCCTTCATCGCCATCGGCCATACGCCCATCACCGATTTCCTCGGTGGCCAAGTCGAGACCGATGAAAACGGATACATTGTTTACAAGGAACACACCATGACATCCGTTCCTGGTGTTTTCGCTGCTGGCGATGTGGTCGATACCCGCTACAAGCAAGCCATCACCGCTGCGGGCCTGGGATGCTCGGCCGCCATCGACGTCGAGAAATGGTTGGAAGAGAACGTCCATTGACGCCGTTTCCTTGATGTGGGAGGGCTCGCTGGCCGAGCCATGGTTGATGTCGCTCGGCACGCTCGTCACATCACCCTGCCCAACGTTGGGGTGGAAGGCCAACAGCGCTTGGGTGAATCCAGTGTGCTGATCGTTGGGGCAGGAGGCTTAGGCTCTCCCGCTTCCTTGTACCTCGCCGCCGCTGGAGTCGGTCGTTTGGGCTTGATTGACAACGACGCCGTCGATGTGAGCAACCTTCAACGCCAAATTCTCCACGCAACCCAGGATGTGGGCAGGCCGAAGGTTGAATCGGCGAAAGAGACGCTTGGGGCTCTTGACCCGAACGTGAACGTCGAGGTCTTCAACGAGCGCCTTCATCCTGGGAACGTTTTGGAACGCTTCCAAGGCTGGGACCTCATCATTGACGGCACCGATAATCTTCCAACTCGGTACCTCATCGACGATGCTTGTTCCCTGCTCGGCTTGCCGTGGATGTACGGCTCTGTGTTCCGTTTTGAGGGCCAAGTTTCCCTCTTCAACCACAACGGCGGTCCTTGTTATCGCGATTTATTCCCTGAGCCCCCGCCGCCGGAAGCCGTTCCAACGTGTTCGGAAGCCGGGGTGTTTGGCGTGCTCCCGGGCATCATCGGCCTGCTTCAAGCCACCGAGGCCATCAAACTCCTTCTTGGCATGCCCACTTCCCTCAGCGGTGTTTTGCTGCTTTACGACGCACAAAGCATGACCTTCGACACGTTGCGCTTCAAAGCCGACGCCGATCGGCCGAAGGTGGTTGATCTGAGCCAAGCCGCCTCGATGCTCTCCGATGAGGCTTGGTGCATGAACGAACGTGGCCAATCCGAATCTCCGCAAGAACAAAAATCCCCACCCACCTCAGTTGGAGGTATGTTCAACCACCTTTCCATGGCCGATTTCATGCAACGACGCGATGAAGGCTGGACTCCGTTCATTCTCGATGTGCGCTCCGATTCGGAATACGCCGATGCTCGCGTGGCCGCTTGCGACCTCCAAGTGCCCCACTCAACCATTCACGGTGCGCTTGACTCAATTCCACAGAACGCCGATGTTGTCATTTTTTGCAAAAGTGGGATGCGGTCCCAACTCGCCGCGATTGAACTCATCAAATCAGGATATTCGGCTCAACGCCTTTACAATCTGGAAGGTGGAATCATGGCATGGAATGCCACCGCACCCGACGAGGTTATTGGTTGAAACTTGGATGTTGAAGCCTCTGCCGAAAACACAAGCCGCAACCGCCCATGGGGGGAGAGGTTCAAATCCGCCGTGGCTCTGCTCTTTCTACGGAGGGGATGAGAATAGCGAGCATCATCATCGCCGACGAAAATCAAGGTCGACGCAACCTGCTTGCAAACACCTTTGAGCGAGAGGGCTACGAGGTCACCCGATTGGGTACGCTCACGCAAACCCAAGCCACGGCAAGTGCGGTCTTACCGGATGTGCTGCTGATGGAAGGAGAATGGGCCCAGGGCAGCGCATTGGATGTCTGCCAATCGCTCTCGGGTCAACCCAGATTTCGTACGGCTACCCGGGTCATCGTCTTGTCACGAACCACCGCACCCGATTTTCTCTCCTCGGCCGCCATGGCTGGCGTGGCTGAGGTGATAGGAAAACCCGTGGACATGAACCAACTCATCGGGCAGGTCGGTCGACATGCTGCAAAACAATTCGTACCACCTCCTGCTGAGATTTCAGCCCCTCAGGGAGGCGGTGTGTTTGGTGGCGGTCAACGCTTCGATGTTGGCATGACCATGAACGACAGCCAGTGGGCCCTTCCAATGCTGCAAAGACTGGTTGAAGCAGGTAACATTGACGATGAATTCGTGGCGTCAATTCTCGAAGAGATGGGTGGACTGGAATCCGATGATGAAGAAACCGTCCTTTCATCCGATGCCATGACCACCGTCGTGCGTTTGGCGTTAAATCGTCTGGTGGGCTCCAAAGATTCAACGGAGGTCGCTTCGCTTGGAGACACAGAGCCTTCACCAAGCGATGAGGCTTCGTCAAGCGATGAGGCTTCGTCCAACATGCCTTCGTTCCAAACCCTGAACAAAGGGGCGACGCTGGGGGAAGGGGCAGCACCCACCCTCAACAAAGGAGGCATGAATTCTTCGATGGAAGACATCCTTGAGAAACAAGCCAACGACATCGCTCGACAAGTTGAATCCGATATGGAGGGTATTCTCTCCGAGGCACCAGAGTACATTTCCCTCTTGGAAGAGGACGACCAAGTGGGCATCGACCCTGAAACCTTGGAACTCACGCGGCTCACGGCTCAGGTGTTGCAGGACTTGATGGAGGCCCTCAAACGTCCGGGCGCTCTTTCGGACTTGACCTTGATGACTCAAGTTGAGGATGCCAGTTCAATGGCAGCTGACATGCTGGACGCTCTTCCTTCCAGCGAGGAAGAAGAGTGAACATCGGACACCCCGAACGGTGACCAAGGCGCCATCCATGAACGGGGTGATGAAAAAACGCAAAGAACAACGTGACGGCCCCGTGGCGTGAAGGCAAGGTGTGGAAGACGAGCATTGAAGCCACCCATCCCTTGGGAAGGACGGGGACAGACCGTGTCGCAAGGAGACCTTCCTGAAATCTTCGGCCTCAATTGGCGCCCCAAGGCCCCTTTGGAATTCTATCAGCCGCTTCCAAAAGGAGCCGCTCGTTCAGAGGTGCTGACCTTTGTCGCTCAACGTCATGATGCCCATCTTTTCCTGGTCGCCAACGTTTGGGACCACATCATTGGCGCTGAACCAGAGACCTTTGAAGGCCCCTCATGGAACGCTTTCTCAGACCGATTCATCGGAGCTTTGGACCGTGGCCTCAAGAAGCAAATGGAGAGCACACTCGGGGATGAATTGGATCGGGAAGTGATTCCTCGTCGCAGCTTGGGCTTGATGCTCGAACGACGGCGCGCCCACTTCTTGGTTGACATGCGGTTGATGATGCGTCGTTTGGCTCACTACATGGCGGTCACAGTCGGCCACCGGATGGAATGGCAACGGTTGATGACACGAACCCGGTGCTTGGACACTTCACTGAAAGAAATCTTCACGGAGGGCGTTGAAACACCCGATGGCTCACGATTTGGGGGCAAGGGCTTCCGCTCCACATGGCAAGAAGGCGTTGTGGCCGTCGCCACGGCTCTCAACCGCCAGCCCGATGCCCCTAGGGACGCTCGTCCCGGCCAAGGCTATGACGGGGATTTGGTCGCTCCAATGATCCGAGACATTGGCCTTGGATTGGCCATGGGCGACACGCCCCTTGATGTGATGGCGGCGAATTTGGGTAAGGTTGGCTCGAACCAAAACGGTGGCTGGGACGACGCAGGGGGGCGTGACCTCCACGTCGGTGCTTGGCATGTTGGTGTCCTTCCGCCCACTGCGCCGCTTCCCATTGCCAGTGCCACCATGACCGGGCTTGCTTTTGCTGCTTGGCGCCAATCCCTTGAGCGATTTCATGTGGCATGCATTGGAGAAGGTGCCTCTTCATCAGGCGAATTTTGGGAAGCCATGAACCTCGCAGGTGCTCGTGGCCTTCCCATCACGTACATTCTTCAGAACAATCAGATTGCTCTCGATACGCCACCTGCGAAGCAATCGGGCGTTGAAGTCTGGGCTGACAAAGCCAACGCCATGGGCTTTCCAGCATGGACCATCGACGGCTCAGACCCTGCGGCTTGGCACGCCTCGACCGCCGTGGCGCGAGAATTTGCTTTGGAAGGCGGCGGTCCGACCCTCATCCACGTCGAGACCATGCGCGGGTGCGGGCATGCTCACCATCACGATGACTTGTACCTCGGGAATCCAAGTGGAACTCCTGCAGGCTACGTCGACCGCGACTTGCTTGACTACTGGGCGGCCAAGGACCCCTTGCCGACCCATCGGGCCCTTTTGGTCGAAATGGGCGTGAGTGAAGCCGACCTTGAATTGATGGAAGCAGAGGAAACCGCTGCGGTTGAAGAAGCTCAAACGGCCCTCAATGAGATGGAGTGGCCCGAACCCGAAACCGTGACGAAAGGGGTAACCAGCCTCCACGATGCCGACACCCATCTTGACCACTTTGAGCGGTACACTGGCCAATCACGGCCGGAAGCAAATGACGCCCCTCTCAAGGCGGGAGAAACCGCATGGTCCTACGCTGAGAAAGGTGGCTGGACGTATGCGCGTGCCATTCAGCAAGCCATGGCTGACGTGGCCACCATGCATGGGGATGACTGTGTGTTCATCGGAGAGGACATGGAGGTCGCCGGTGCGTTCGGCATGAACATGGCGCTGAAGAACGCCGGTCACACGGACAAACTCATCGATATGCCGCTGTGCGAGGCCGTCATTGTTCACGCCGGCGTTGGTGCGGCACTTTCAGGTATGAAACCGATGGTGGAAATCCAATTTGGAGGGTTCGCCGCCCTTGGATTTAACGCTCTCGTCAACAACGCTGCCATGCTTCGCTGGCGCTGGGGCGCCGATTGCCCAATGACCGTCCGCATTCCGTTGGGTGCGCGTACTCGGTCGGGACCGTTCCATGCGAACATGATCGAATCCTGGTTTGCCAATGATCCTGGTCTCATTGTGATGGCACCAGGTACGCCGCAAGACGCCTATGATTTGCTTATGGAAGGGGCTCAACTTCCCGACCCCGTCCTCATGTTGGAGCACATCGGTCTGTACGGATTGAGGGGTGGATTAACCGGATGGGGCATGAACATCAACCAAAAAGTAGACACTCAGACGGTGAACGACCGCATCGCAAATGGGGAGCGCTACAAGGTGGGTCGTGCCGAAGTCATTCGTGGAGGAACCGACCTGACACTCATCACGTGGGGTGCCATGGTGCACATCGCTTTGCAAGCCGCCGATGCTTTGGCCGAAGAGGGCATTGAAATTGAGGTGGTTGACCTTCGCACATTGATTCCCTTTGATGCTCAAACATGTGTGGCTTCAGTGCAACGAACGGGTCGCTTGGTGGTGCTCCAAGAAGGGCAATGGTCCGGTGGCCTTGGGCATACCATCCAGTCGAGAATCATGGAGGATTGCTTCTACGAATTGGAATCGGCTCCAACGGTCATCGGGGCACTTGATACACCCGTTCCGTTCTCGCCTCCTCTCGAAAACCACACCATTCCTTCGTTGGAACACGTCGTGGGCATGCTTCGCTCATCCATCAAGGCCTGAATCGGTGGAAAAGAGCCAACGTTTGAGGTCAACGGCAAACCAAGCGCCGAGCGTTGTTGATGCGAGGTAAAATGGAAGGCTAGCCCACAAATGGTTGAGGGCATTGGGCCCGAAGGTTCGCGCAGGGTTCATGCTCGCCCCCGTGAGCGGCCCGGCGAGAAAGGCCAGTATTCCGACCGTTGCTCCGACCCATGCAGCGACGGTCAATCGGGAAGGCGATCGTTGCACAATCCAAAGGATGCTGGCCATAAGAGCGGCGGTGATGGCCACTTCAATCCCGAAGCCTTCAGCAAGGGAAATCGTCGGGTCAAGTCCGGTTGGCGCTGCTCCTGCCACCACCCAGGCACCGAAGAGGCCGCCAAGGAATTGAGCGCCGAGGTACACGGGGAGAAGATGGGATTCAAGTTGACCATCTCGCCAAAAGGCAAGGCTCACGGCGGGGTTGATGTGGGCTCCACTCCACGGTCCAAAGACAAGAATGGCGAGCATGACGACCGTACCAAACGCAAGCGAAACGACGCCGTGGCTTGCCCCCATCGCAACGCTACCGCAACCCACGCTGACCATCAGCGCCGTGCCGAGAAATTCCCCAGCAGCTTGTCTCCGCACAAATTAACGAGGGCGAACGGGTTGAAAGCCTTCGTGAAGGAGGCCATGAACCGTTCATACCTGTGGCAAGCGTCAAGAAGTGGATGCTTCTCCTTGAGCCATGGGTGAGGAGGCGGCCAGTGCTGAACGTGGCATTCCGCAACTTTTGATGAGTAACACCCTTGTGCTCAACGGGGCCCTTTTTCTCGGAATTCTTGCCCTCCATACGCTCCTCGAGGACTCAACCCTCAACAACAATTGGGTTTCCGTTGCCCTCCTTGTCATGGCCCTTGCGCTTCTCATCAAATCCGCCGATGTCTTCATTGAAGGGGCCAAAGGCTTGGCCTATCGGGCGGGTTTGCCAGAAGTGGTTATCGGGCTGACCATTGTCTCCATCGGGACCTCGCTTCCTGAAATTCTCGTCACCTCGACGGCAGCTGCAGACATCACTCCGACCACACGAGAGATTGGGGACTTGGCCATTGGAGGAATCTACGGTTCAATTTTGGTTCAAATCACGTTGATTCTTGGCGTAGTGGTGGCGTTTAGGGGCGTGAAAGTTCGACCCTCCTGGCTCAAGAGGGACGGGTTCATCATGTTCTCATCCATTGGCCTCTTGACCTTCTTCTTGTTCACCGGCGATGGACTCAGCCGCGTTGAGGGCGCGGTTTTGGCCTCCCTCTACGTCGCCTACATCTACTGGTTATTGTCTCACCGTGACGAAATTTTGGAAGAGGAACTAAGTGGCGGACCAAAGGTGGAAAGGAAGTTGAACCGCACCACGGCCTCCTATGGTTTCATGGTCACCTCCGGCCTCCTTCTCGCTTTGTTCGCAGCCCACCATTTGGTCAACGTCGCCAGCGAGATGGCTTACTCGTTCAATGTCCCTCACGCCGTGATTGGAACCACCGTGTCGGGATTGGGTACATCGCTTCCCGAACTCACCATTGCTTTCCTCGCAGCAAAACGAAGCCAGGGGGTTGCCATCGGGACGCTCATCGGTTCAAACATCACCGACCCGCTTCTCTCCATTGGTATCGCATCCATGGTGCATCCTTTGGCTCTCACCGATGCGAGTTTTGCGCTGACGGCGTACATCATCATTCCAGCCACCTTTGTTGGTACTGGAGTTGCCCTGGTCATGATGCGGTCGCAATATGAATTCAAACGCTGGGAAGGGGTTGTTCTCATCCTGATTTACGTGATTTTCCTTGCAGCACTGGCGGCCGAACGGACGGGAATCATTGCCCTTTGAGGTCCGGCCCACCGAACTCCATCTAATCGCTCTTAAGGGAGCGATGCTTGGCTGTATCATGGTGGACTTCCAACTCGATGAGATGCAAGCCATGTTGAAGGAACTTGCTCACGAGTTCGCCCAAGATGAAATTCGACCTAACGCAGAACACTGGGACGAAACGGCGCATTACCCAAAGGAGACCATCCAAGCCGCTCATGAGATGGGCTTGCTCAACCTTCACATTCCAGAAGCCTACGGCGGAGCAGGGTTAGGTTCCTTTGAAGAGGTTCTCGTCAACGAAGAATTGGCTTGGGGTGACCCTGGATTTGCTACGGCTGCCTACGCAACTGCATTGGCGAGTGCCCCCATCATCACCGGAGCCACCGACGAACAGAAAGAGCACTGGCTGAGGAAAATCGCTGAAGAGGGGGCCTTAGCTTCCTACGCCGTCACCGAGCCGGGCGCGGGTTCCGACGTCGCCGCTTGCACGACCACAGCCATTCGAGACGGCGATGAATACGTCATCAACGGCTCAAAAATGTGGATCACCGGAGCAGGTCATGCAGACTTCTTCTTTGTCCTAGCCAAAACCGATCCTGATGCCGGCTACCGTGGCATGTCGGGTTTTGTGGTCGAGAAGGATGCGAAGGGCTTCTCGTTGGGAAAGAAAGAGAACAACATGGGCCAGCGTTGTTCCGACACACGTTCCATCTCCTTTGATGATGTCCGCGTCCCTGCTGACCATCTCATCGGGGGCTCGGAATCCGGTGGGTGGATGAACGCCATGAAGGCGTTTGATATGAGCCGGCCAAACATCGCCGCCCATGCCACTGGGTTGGCCAGAGCTGCCTACGAGCACGCCTTGCAATACTCAAACGAACGCCAAACCTTCGGTAAACCGCTTCATCAGCATCAGGCCATCCAATTCATGTTGGCCGACATGAAGACGAACCTCGAAGCCGCTCGTATGTTGACGTGGAAGTCCGCCGCCGAATTTGATGCTGGTGTGCGCAACACGGAATCGGCAGCTCACGCCAAACGTTTCGCTGCTGACATGGCCATGCAGGTCACGACCGACGCCGTTCAGGTCTACGGGGGCTACGGCTACTCAGAGGAATACCCCGTGGCGCGTTTGATGCGAGGAGCCAAAGTGATGCAAATCTACGAAGGGTCTTCTCAAGTCCAACGGATGATCATCGGCCGAGAAATCACCAAGGGACTCTGATCATCGCCAACCCTTCCGAAGGTTGTCTTCAAGTTGCCATATTTGGTCGACGTCATGATGCCAGTTCTTTGACCGTCCATCGTTGGTTTCATTTTCCCTGTGGTCAATCCACGCATCGTACTGCTGATCTTCAATTCGGGTGGCTTGGTGTTCAAATTCATCCGCCTCAAAAAGATCGGCGTGCCAATGCGCCCACATTTCATCATCGAGAAACACCTCTGCCTCGTCGTCTTGGTACTCGTCCTCCATGTAGACCTCCTCTTCCATGATGACTCCCTCTTCGCTGAATTGATAGACGCCCTCCAGCGCCTTCCTCGGTGAGACGATGAATTGAGCAAGCAAGGGGATTCGCATGCCCGTGGTCTTGTCGTTTTGCAACGCCAAAGCCAAGGCTGCGATTTGGTCTCCGATGGGCAAATGCATGGAAGTTCGGCGGGCATGCATGCACAAGGATACGGCGAATGGCGTTCGCTCCAACAGGTCGCTTTTCCAAGCCGCTCCATCGATGTCCATTCTCCAATTGACTTCCTTTACCTCTCGATATTCTCCGTCGATGTCGATGTATTCCTCGCCATAATGTGCTCGCGTGTTCACACAATACCAGCGCCGGGAGGCACCTTGGATGAGAACGCGTGGCAGGGATTGTTGATTGACCTGAAGTTCCATGCGAGAAGAACCGTTGACGATGTTTTGCAAGAATTCCATTGACCGTGCATACGCGTCTCGGTTGGCCTTGAGCCAATGTCCGGGCGGTTTCCATGCAATCATGGCCGTTCTGATTCTTGAGCCTATATCAAGGTCCATTGGGAAAAACCCCAAGCGTCGGTTCTCTTTGTGGGGGTCATGGGCAGCATTTCCATTCCTTCTGTGGTGCTTGCCGCCGGACATAGCCGCCGCCTTGGCCGACCCAAAGCACTGGTCCAAGTGAATGGGAAAGAACTCGTTTGGTGGGTTCACGAACGGCTGGTCGCCG
>MDSY01023756.1_pt1 | contig 16811 bp, 20 predicted proteins | sample 811131 | NCBI WGS metagenome assembly MDSY01 (sample SAMN05326643, study PRJNA326480) | marine metagenome | isolation source: seawater | place: Atlantic Ocean: South West | collected 2010
GTCTCCTTTGAAATCAAAAAAATTTTCTTTTAATATATTTTTTTTGTAAATTAAAATAAGAAATAATATTAAAATTAAGATAATTATTATTTTATAATTTAACATTGCTTATTTTATTAACAGATTTTTTTTATTTAAATAATTATTCATAAGATTAAATATTCATAAGATTAAATATTTATAAGATTAAATATGATATATTACCAACAAATATTTGATTCAATAAAACCATTTACATATTTTACAACAACCAAATTATTGACTTTAAAAGAACCAAGAATAGGTATTATAAATAAACTAATTCAATTATCGGTATTCGGTTGGGTTATGTTCGACCTAGCGATGAATGAGTTATATATGAAAACAGAAATTCCATCTGGATATACTACATTTTGGGCCGAGAATGGAAACTTAACCAATATACAAAATAAAAATAAATTTCAAGACTTAAACTATTGTAATAATGAAACTTATAATTATGCATACGACCGGGATTATTGGCTTTATACTAATATAAGTTGTGTTAATTTACCATATAGTGAAATGTATTCAAAAGGTGAAAATGAATTTTTTTTTATAACACATTTTACAGAGAATGAAATTATTTGTAATAAAACACTTGAAAATAATAATTGTTTAAGAGATTTTCATAAAGACTATTTTACTGTTGGAAGTGAAGGCATGTTATTAGGATTCGACCATTTTTATATAACTAGTTTTGAAGAGGGTAGTAATCTTCCTACCATATTAAAAAAAGGAATTGATACTAATATTAAAGATAAAAATGGAGATAATATCGCTTATTTTCCTGCGGGAAAAACAATAATGATGAATGTTTCAAACTGGTTAAATCTATCAAATGTTTCATTGGATGAATATAATAGAGGCACTAATCCAAGTCTTTCACATAAATATGTTCCTTTAGAAAATAAAGCGTTATTTCGTTTAAGTGGATTAGAAATAATTATTAAAATTAATTTTTATAATATGAAAAGTTTATCAGGATATACTACCACAACATCAGATATTACTTTACAAGCGAATACGGGATGGTCCAGTAAAGGCTCGGATGTTACTTATTTAGAATATCCTAAATTATATACAAATAATAGTTATAAATATATTGATAGATATAAATATGGAATTAAGTTTAAATTTGTAATATCTGGTGTTATGGGTAAATTTAATATGAATAATTTAATTACACACATTACATCAGGTATTGTATTAATTGGATTATCTACTGGAATTTTATCTACAATAATACTTCTATCTAAAACAAAGTATGGTTTCTTTTTTAAAGAATTAAGATATTCTGAAAAAAGTATATCCCATCCTTCCGAATCTACATTACAAAAATTTAGACTTTTACAACAAAAAAATAATTTAAGGAATAGAAAAATTAATAGTTCTGAAGATAATAGTAATGAATTAGATAATATAAATGAAGATGAAATTATAGATATTGATTCAAAGATAAAAATAAATAATAGATTACCTATAACACATGTTTAATTATTATTTAAAAATTGATACAATTATTTATATAATTAAAAATAATTATTAAAATATAATTACGAATATGAATAAAAAACATTTTAATAAGAATAATATATGTATATTTGCGTCGGAATTATCAGCACTTATTGGATTAAATAATTTTAAAAAACCATCGGAAACTCTATACAGAATATGGGAAAAAAATTTCCCACAGGATTTTGAAAGAATTTATAAATCTTTGGGAACCCAAGCGAAATTAAAAGAGGATGATAAAACCATTTTTAAAAAAATAGAAAAAAAATATAACAAAAAAATAGATTTAAAAAAGTGTATTGCATCAAAAGATGTTACCGAAATGAAACAAGTAAGGGAACAACTATTAAAAGAGTGTGAAGACCTTAATTTGAAAGATAAACAAAAAATAAAAGAAAGTATTATTAATTTAACTAATACAGGTTTTGGAACAAAAAATGAATCAAAGAGTTTACATATTTATACTCAATTAACGGGTATTCCCGTAATAACTATATCTGATTTTTATAAAAGAATTATTATGAAAACAGGGGACCATAATTGGTATATAGGAGGAAGAATTGATGGTATTTGTAAAGATAATACTATAATTGAAGTTAAAAATAGAATGCATAAATTATTTTATAATTTGAGAGAATATGAAAAAGTCCAAACTTATTGTTACATGTATATTTTAGAATCAAAAAAATCTAAATTAGTAGAAACTTATATGAAAAATCAACAACCTGAAGTCAATACTATTGATATAGATTTTGAGGATATGTATTGGGATTATATTTTTGTAAGAATTCATAAATTTATTCTATATTTTACTGAATTTATTAAAAATGATGATTTAAAGAAAAATCTTCTTTCTAATGGTGTTGAAAATTTTGAATTAAATTTATATGATTAAATAACTAAGTTCAATACATGATTATTCTATTTTTCCATCCTATAAATCCTCTTAATTTTTTTTCATCATCGGATAATATATGTTTTTCATTTTTATCATTTTCTAATATACAAAATCTTGAATAATCTCCTGATAATCCTTCAGTATTCATTTTTTTTAATTTAAAAATTATATTACCAGGATAATTAAATTTTAATTCTTCATTTTTACTAGACATAAAAGATAAAAATGACGCTTTTTGATAATCCCTCGCAGGGAATACCTTTGTACTTCCATCTTTTTTATTTTGTATTCCAACAAATACATTCATCTTATTAAATACACTCATTTTATTTTTATATTACATAAATATTTAAATTACACATTTTTTTTATTTAAAGAATCCACTTTATATAAATCTTTAATAATATTATTTCCCATTAATATATCTAAATAATTTCCGTAACCAGCTATAACATTCGCGGTTAATACACCCCCCATCATAGCCCCCGTAACACCCAGAGTACAAATATCTTGTCCTGTTAAATATAATCCCTTTATATTTGTCTTCGGTCTAAGATCAAATGAATCTGTTAATCTATGGAAATTCATATCTAATCCATAAGATTCGCCATCGATTGAATTCAAATAAAACTGGGTGGTTAATGGTGTACCATAAGTAATGTCTAATATTTTATCTTCTAACTCTGGATAGAATCTTAATAATCCTTCTTTTAACATTCTATTACCTATTGTCTTTTTTAAATTATTATAATCTTCACTTCTTTTCATACATTTTTCATTTTCCCAAAATTTAAACCATTCTTTCTTTGCGACGGTTAAAATAATCGCATTACTGTAACCAGGATATCTATCTTTCCACGAATCATCTTTCATACTTGAAAACGCCATAAATAACGGTATTGGTTTAGTTAAAGGATCATCCAAAAAATCTTTCATAACTTTATCATAATCTCCATGAGGATATATCCAAAAATTACTACTTCTTAAATTAAGGTCTTGTGGATTACCCTTGAGTTTTACAAACGCATACATATGTTGAACCGATGAAGGAATTTTTTTTAACATCTCTGTATAAATATTGTTTTGTTCTATTTTAACCAATTTTTTGAACGTATTTGCTAAACCGACACCACTTACAATATTTTTACAATATAAAATATCATTATTTTCAATTCGTACACCATATACCCCGTCTTTATTTATTAATATTTCATCTACCTTTTTCCCTACTAAAACTCGTCCTCCATTATAATTAATAGTTTTACAAATTTCTTTCGCTATCGTACAGGTACCACCTCTAGGATACCATCCACCATCTAAATAATGGTTCACAATACTTGCATGAATAAAAAAGCTTGCCTTCTTAGGAGTTAAACCATAATCTCCAAATTGACCGAATAAAACTGATATTAATTTTTCATCTTTAAATATTTTACTTACTACTTCATAAGCACTTGTTTTACAATAATATTTGTAATCTTTATCAAATGATGATACTATTTTCCCAATATATTTTGATGGTATTATTTTTGATAGAAAAAACATATCTTTTTTTGCCACTTTCTTAACTAAATTAAAATATTCTTCAAAAGAGTTTCTACTTGTATCTGGAAAACAATCCACTAAATAATTTATAATATTTTCTTCCCCGGCTTCAAATTCATAACACCTATTTCCTATAAAAATTTCATCATATATATATCTCCCATCATTTCTTTCCCATCCTAATTTACACCATTCTATAGGATTAAAACTAATTAAATCTAAGATAGGTTTCCTTTTTTTTATATTACCAATATAATGTAATCCAGTTTCATGTTCGATACCCTTGTCTTCAAAAGAATGGGTTGTACCTCCTGCGATATAATGCTGCTCTAAAACTAATACTTTTCTTCCAAATTTAGAGAGTAATCCCGCGGTAGTTAAACTTCCAATCCCACTTCCAATAATAATTGTATCTATTTGTGGTGGTATTTTTCTTTTTGTATACCTATCCCTTGAATAATCTTTATCTAATAAATCCGTCTTTTCAAAAGTTCTAATTCTTTTAAAACTATAAAAAAAACATCTATATAAATTTATTAATAAGAAGATAAAACCACAATATAAAAATAACATTAATTTTTATTTTTTTTTTTATATTTAAATCAATTAATAAAATTATAATTCGTAATTATATTTTCTATTAATTTTACAAAATCCCAAATCTCTACATATCGCAGTAGGTGTTAAACCATTTGAAATCATTTTTATAATATTTTGAATATTGTTTAAAATAAATACACATTCCTTACCAGATGGTCCTGAAATAGAACTACAAATATCCTTTATTACTATAATAATATCTGATATAGTTTTATTTAATTTATCATTAGAAATAAGTATTATTAACTTTTCACATAAAATACAACTATTATTATTTAATAGATTATTATTTAATAGATTATTATTTAATAGATTAATATTTGTTAGTTGATTTATTTGTGTTTTATTTAAATCATGACTAATTGGAACAGAATATGAAACACAAAATAAAGATAAAAATATAAGGGATTTATACATTATAAAAAAAAATGAATTAATCTTTAAATAATTTAAAGAGAAAAAGTTATTTTTTTATAATGATTTTACATTGTATTTTACTTAGTTTAGTTCAAACTGATAGAACATATCTTATACTGGGTGGTTCCTCCGCATCCAATTCTAATAATTTTAATTATAATATTTCTAATAATAATGTTTATTCATATAATTTTAATAAAACAAAATGGAATATCGCATCAAATCCAATGGTGGGAAGTAATGGAATTGGAAAATCGCCATGGAGTTATATAGGAAATAAATTAAATGAATTTTATCAAGAAAATATTTATTTTTATGATTGTGCCAGAGAAAATGCGGTAATTGTTGACTGGTCTAAATCCGGTAAATATTATAATTTAGCAAATAAATGTTTAGAAATAGCAAATAATTTTACAAGAAATTTGAATATAATTTGGCAGGACCAACCAAGTGATTCTATCTACTCATATGATTATACTTATATAAATACATTAAGAAATTTAAATAAATTAAATAATCAATGGTTTTTATCTATTTTCACTTTTCCACAAAAAAATAATTTAAGATGGAATAAATTAGAGAATATTTTTTATTTGGTAAATAAGTATAATAATTTTTATATAGGTGCCAATTTAGATGGAGAATGTTTAGGAAACTTACCTTTTAATAATGATAATATGGAAAATATGGGAAATTTATGGTATAATAGTTTAATAAATAAAAAAAAGATTGGAAATACAGACGAAATCTTTACAGATTGTACTTTATGGAATGGAATATTTGAAATTATATTTTCTTTGTGTGTATCAATAATATTAATATATTGTTTTTTAGGATGGATTAACTATTATAAGTATAGAAAAACTAAACATAAGTATAACCAACTAATACATAATTAAAAATATAAAGTTTGTTAATTATATGGATTATAATCAAAAAAGGAGATTAGATAAATTAAAATATGAAGATTTTTATTTATTAAAAGTTGAAAAAAATAATTTAGAATATATTTTAACATTAACAGGTTCTACTAAAAATATTTATCAAGTAAAAATTTTAAATAGAAAAATAGAATGTAAATGTCCTGATTTTCAATCATGGTGTAAATCATATAATTGTTATTGTAAACATATATGTTTTATTTTATATAAAATATTTTATTATATTTTTGATAATAATTTATATATCTTAGACTCCAAAGAAATAAATAAAGATGATTATTTAAAAATGGAAGATAAATTTAATTTTTTACTAAAAGATGATAATATAAAAGAATTAGGGAATTTATTTAACTTAGAATTATTAGAAAAATTTTTAAAATATAATTCATCCAGTTTTTTTGATGTTAAATATAAAAATAAAGAAATATGTCCCATATGTTATATGGATTTAGATGATAATATTTTAAAATGCCCCGATTGTGGTATTATAATTCATAGATTATGTATGGAAAAATGGATAGATATGGGTAATTTTAGTTGCGTTTATTGTAGAAGTTCTGTATGGAAAAAGTATAATAAAAATCAAAGATATATATCTTTAGAATAAATTATAATAAAAATCAAAGATATATATCTTTAAAATAAATTAATATAATAAATTAATATAATAATGGAATTTAACTTGATTTTAAATTTGATTCATTTATTAGGTGTATTTATACCGGTTTTTATATATTTCATACCCTTGAATTATATAAAACATATTTTTAAATATATATTTATTATAATTATTCTTATACCTATTCATTGGGCGTTTTTTGATGATAAATGCATTTTTACAATATATACACAGAAACATGGGGGTTTAAAAAACGTACAAACAGATTCTGCTTTTTCCGAGATTTATTTAAAATGGTTATATAAACCTATAATGGATATAATAGGATGGAAGTGGAATAGTGAAGGAATAGATAAAATGTCGAATTTACATTGGGGAATTAATTATTTTCTTCTTTGGTATTATTTATTTTTTATTGGAAAATGTAAATTAATTTAATTTAAAATCCTACTATAAAATTAAAATCTTACTATAAAATATAAAATGGTTGTTATTAAGAATAATCGCGAATTAAGATCGTTTGTTATTATTAAGGCTCAAAAAGAGAATGGTTGTATTACCAAGCATAATGATAATAGTAGATTTACGAGTTCTACACCCGATTCCGCGGCAAAAAAAGCATTTTCTAGATTATGTAATATGAAAAGAATTAAAGGCAAATGCACTTTAATTATAACAGTAGAGGATACTACTAATGGAAAATCTACTAAAGGTAAACAATATACTTATAAGATTGACCGAAAGAAATTAGATAAACCTATTATTTTAAGAAAAGGAACAAATAATGAATATAAAGTTAATTATGATGTGCAGGCACACTCTACCGATATGTTAAAAGAACCTAAACAGGGTTGTGGGAAATCCAGCGGGCCCATGAAAAGAACTACCCCTCGAAAAAATAAACAACATGAGAAAAAATTGAGAAGAAACTCACTTAAAAAATTTAAAAAATCTAAAAAAAATAATAAATCTAAAAAAAATAATAAATCTAAAAAAAATAATAATTCAGAGGGACTTATTGAAAGATTAAGAATTGTTTAAATTAAAATTAATCACTTTGGACGTCCGCTATATTTTGAAATAAATTAAGAGCATCTAAAACAATACCCATAGATTCATTAATATAATCTACCTTGTTTTCTTTACAATTTTTAGCATTTATCTGAATTTTTTTAGTATCATATAAAATAAAAAGTGTAAATACTGCTATAAAAAAATAAGCAAATCCCTTTCTTTTCATAGACACATTTTTATTTTTATTAAAAAATCTAAAGCAAATTTCGGCTATCATACCACCTAAAAGTAGAAAAACTAAAATCGGTACAAATGATAAAGATATCCATTCCGGTTTTAAAAAAGCTATTGATGTAAACATTAATAATATAGAAATTGTACTAAATAATGTTACTATAACAGTATTTTCTTCTATTGTCTGTAAATATGAGGGATATGCTAATAGTCCGAGAAATAATATATACACAAACCATACTAAATGTTTTATTATAACATTTTTCGGATTTATGGTCATTACCAATGTTAATAGTCCGATTGATATACCTAATAATATTATTATTCCAATAGTTCCCTTAAACCTTCCGAATATCTCTTCCAAACTTACATTATTATTTTCTAATAATATATTCTCTAAACTAATAATAATTAATGATAATAAGATATAAAGATATGTATTTAAAATATATCTATTACAAGTAAATTTACCTCCTTTAAATGCTGTATTATAAATATTCACTACTAAAAAACAACTTATTACTAATAAACCATATACAGGAATTAATTTTTTATTATCTATTTCATTTCTCATTTTATATTATATAATAATATTTTATTATAAAATAAATTATAATTCAGATAAACAACAAATATATTCTCTTACAATATCATCAATAATTTATTTATCATTAATTTTTTGCGTAGAACCATAAATTGATGTTGAAATTTGTTCTTTTCTTTTAGGATTTTTCATAATATTTTGTGTTAATTTTGAAATATCAGATATTAATTTATTAATAATTTCATCTGTATGTATATTTATTATACAAAAATGAAAACCATGAAGGAGAAGTCCCCACCCACAATGTATTAATTGTGATAGAACTGATGAATGGAATAATATATCCGTTTTTAAATGATGAAGAACTAGATATAGATATAGATAATAGAAGATTACTATGTAAAAATTGTTTTGTAAAGTATAATAATGAATTATCTAAAAAATATACAAAAGAAATAGAATTTTTAGAAGATTCCGACGAATGTTCATTTTAAATCTTCAGGGTGTAAATCATTTATATTTGATTTATTACACTTTTAGAAATTTAAATGCCGACTTTAAGTAAATTTTCTTTTTTAGATTTTTTTAACTCTTTTAGTTAAAATTGAGTTAAAAAATGAAATATTTAGTAATAGTATAGAATGCTGAAATATACTTGTGGTCGATGTTTACACCCATGAAGATTTAAAATGAACATATTATTGTCATTTAAAGTCAAAACGTGTTGAACGTGTTATTTCTTTTAACTGTGTGTCTAACAAAATATTTAACATTTTCTGCTGGTGTTTCTAGATTATCATATGTCGGATAAATTATGTAACTAGCATTTTTAGAACTGGGGGCTGATAGATTAGAACCTAAAGCCATTTCTTTAAGAGAACTAACAGTAAGACGCTTAGTTTCTATATTATTTTGATTTTTAATAATGTCATTTTTCTTATGAATTTTACTTGTTAGCCAATATCCATTAGGGGTTTGATGACAGTGAGGTTTCTTGCTCATTTTAGCAACATTAATGACACGCTTATCACGATCAACCATTTTCAAATGGGTTTCTTGTTTAGCAAGATACTCTAAAGCTTCTAAATAAGTGTTAAAGGGGACTGGATATTGATAGTAATAATAGTCTTTTTCAACCATTTTGAACTTTTCTAATGTGGCTGTTTCCCAATTTTCTTCAAAGGCAATTTTTGCTAATTTAATAGTCTTTTCTTCTGTTTGTTTTGCTGATTTATTAAAATTTATAGAACAATAAACGTTAGGAACTTTGTAAGATTCCCAGCCTTTCTGATTTCCTTTCATTCTTCCTGCAATTTGAGATAATTCGCTTTTATTATTCATTTTTAACGGCATAATTGAATGTGAAAACATAAATTTTTCAGAACTAATAGAAATACCTCTTGAAATACACTGGTTTCCAGTTATAGCAAATGGATATTTATATAAGTTATATTCAGCATAAATATTTGGAATTAATCTATCAGGCCTATCATTTTTTTCACGTTCAATAATTTTGCCATCAGGCAAATATACTATTATTCCATCACCATTAATTATCATTGTAGCAAAACCTTTACTACGACATATATCTTTAATCGCTAGATGAGATTTTTTTAAATTATTTGCAGGAATAAACCATCTTGTATTTGGTTTTATTTCAGAAAGATTAGATTCAAGAACTATATCTACAAATAATTCATTTTTATGTGTGATATTGTTATCATATTGAGTAATATTATTATCATTCCAACCATGGTAATTTTCTAATGTAGGATTTTCTATAGACCAAATTTTTATTTCTTTAAAATACTTAATAATTTTTTCAGGAGTAGCAGTAATAGTATAGAAAGATATATTATCAAAATCTTTAATTGCTGGTAACATATAATCATCGATTAGATTAATATATTTATCCGCTTCATCAAACCAAATATTAAAGTGAAATTGGTCTTTCATATAAGATACTTTATTAATATCTCTCATAATTTTAAAAATATCATCACATCTCTTTCCATTAGAGCAACATATTATGTTTTGAATATTACCAGTAGTAATTATACGAAATACTGAATCAGATGTATTTGTAGTTGTTCTTTTTGAAGAGGAGAATTCAACATATAGTTCACCTGTTTCTATATTTCTAAATCGCCAAAGTTCATCATCGGTATTTAGACGTTCCGAAGTTTGTAACACTAAAAGTAAATTGTTATCGCATAGAATAAAATTAACATTTTTTTTACCATCTTCTCGGGGTTCTTCTGAGAAATCTTCAACAATTTTTTGAAGCATTAAAAATGTTTTTCCAGATTGTTCTGGTTTGGTAAGAAGAGTGCATTTTTCCCAACCACGGATACCTAAAGACATTTTTAAAATATTTAAAATATTTAAAATATTTTAAATTAATCAATTTTATTTTTATAATCTAAACATTTAATATAGAAAATCGATTATTACGATTAAGTTTAATCATACCTGTGATTAATTACTAATGATATATTTTTTTGGTTTAAGTTGTAATATAATATGTTCATTTTAAATCTTCAAGGGTGTAAAAGAGTTTTCTCAAAAATCCCATTATAGTAAACATCAAACCAAAAAAAATACCTTGTCAAGATAATAAAGGAAAGATAGAAGAAGTTGTTGAAAATATTATTAATAAAAAATTGAATTCAAATAATACTAAAAATATTATTAATAAAAAATTGAATTCAAATAATACTAAAAATATAATTACAAAAATGGAAGATACTTCAAAACAAAATGAAAATGGATTAGACCAATTTTATACAAATAAAGATATAGCATTAAAATGTTATAACAAATTAAATGAAATAATTATTTTTAATGAATATGATATACATTTAGAACCAAGTGCCGGTTCAGGGTCATTCTTTAATATTATGGATAACCCTAAAAAAATAGGGTTAGATATAGAACCAAAAGAAAAAAATATTATTAAAATGAATTTCTTTGATTATAAACCAGAAGAAGATAAAAAATATTTAGTTATTGGTAACCCACCTTTCGGTAGAGTATCATCATTAGCAGTGAAATTCTTTAATAAAAGTGCAGAATTTGCAAATTGTATTGCGTTTATTATACCAAGAACATTTAAAAGAGTTAGTATTCAAAATAAATTAGATTTATATTTTGAATTAGTTTATAACGAAGATCTTCCAGTTACTCCTTGTTGTTTTACACCCAAAATGACCGCAAAATGTTGTTTTCAAATTTGGGTTAAAAGAGAAACAAAGCGAGAAAAAATTATTTATGATAAAACGCATAGTGATTTTAAATTCTTAAAACATGGACCAAAAGACAATAATAATCAACCAACTCCGCCACAAAACTCTGATTTTGTAATAAAAGCATATGGAGGGAATTGTGGAGAAATAATTGATACAGAATTACATTTGTTAAGACCAAAAAGTTGGCATTGGTTAAAGTCAAATATAGATATAGAACTACTAAAAAATAGGTTTAGACAATTAGATTACTCTATGTCAAAAGACACCGTAAGACAAGATAGTCTTGGACAACAAGAATTAATATACTTATACAAAGTAAAATTTGGTTAAAAGTTTTCAGGCTCATATTCTACTTCATATTTTATAAACTCATTCCAAAGTTCAAAACTTTTACCTTTTTTTGCGTTTGGATCACATCTTAAAGCATATTCACAATTCCTATCTTTAATATTATCTGATGTAATTTTACCTAATACGGCACAAGTTCCATGAGCATATCCACCAAAACGAACAATAAGATCATGGACTATCTGGGATGGAATTTTAAAAATATGTGCATTGCCGATTGTATCATTTTCGTACATATTATACGCTATTAAAATATAATAATTAATATCGTGGTCAGGCCTTATTTGAACAAAATTTATTTTTGATTTATTTGCGTGGATTGATGCCTTTATTTCATAATTAATTCCATTTTTATGACCGTCGCCACTTGTTGAATTTAACGCATTACCAATATCTAAGTCTTTTTTACATATAGTTTCTAAATCAGTAGATTGCGGGGTTAAATACTGACGAGACAATATACATTTTCCGGTTAGTGTTTTCTCGTTTTTAATTTTTTCTAAAATATGTTTTTTATCTTTTGTTTCTCTTAATTTCATTTGTTTTACAACTTCAGGTAAATCTGAAGTCATCATACTTTGATAAATATTTTATTTGTATTATATTCAAACCTTTTATTTTAAATCAATTTTAAAAAAATAATTATAATATAAATGCCCCCGCACAAAGGCGAAGACTATAAAATATCGGCATTTCAGTATTATTTATCTAAAAATATCCAGACTTTGATAGTACAAGCAGACATATTAGTAATATTGTTAGGTATAATAATATTACATTAAAATTAACGAGATTTAGACATGAATCCACAAAACGATTTGGTAAAGATATTAACATAAATAAAAATATTAAATTATTCTATGAAAAAGTAAAGCAATACAAAATAGATGATATAATATGTATAGATAAAACAAGTATAAAATTATTACAAAAACGAAAATTATGTTATAGTAGAAATGGTAAGAGATGCGTTGTAAAAACACATTCACAAGAAGTATTTAAGAAATATACTGGGATTTTTGCTATATCTACAAAAGGTGTATTAGGTTGGAAATTATATGATAAAGGAGGAATTAACATTGAAAGATTGTATGATTTTTTACAAGAACATATAACAAGTAAATACAAAAACAAACTTATTATTATGGATAATGCGAGTAGTCATAGAAATCAAAAAATAAGACAAGGAAATAAAGAAAACTATCTATAAAGTCGGCGTTTTAAATTTCCAAAGGTGTAAAAGGTTAATTTATTTTTAAAATTGAATAAAAAAATTTAATAGATTTAATAGATTTAATAAATACGAAAAATAATTGAATTAAAATAACTAAAATGTCTAACACAAATAGTAAAGAACACACAAAAAAAAAAATACCGCGCGTATTTAAAATTGCAGGAGTGTCTTTTTATCAAGAAGTGATTAATACACTAAAAGATAATCAAGAATTAAAATTAGAAAAAGACCCTAATAATCAATATGATAAAAACGCAATTAAAATTTTAACTAAAGATAATAATCAGATAGGTTATGTTCCCAAGGAATTTAACATATCAATTGGATTAAAATTTGAAAAAATTAGTACTAAATATAAACTGAAAGTAAAAAATATTTATAATTGGGAGGGACCTACAGGTGTTGATATTGAATTTTTAAAATAATTACATAATATTTTATTTATACATCCTGGGTATCTGTTATTTTTTTTAGAAATATCCCAAAGATTGATAGATTTTTTTTTTATTTTCAGTTTATCAAAAGAATAGTTTCTTTCATTTATAGTTAAAGTACCAATAATCCTTATCTTAATAAATAATTACTATTTTATTCTCGATAACCGGTATATTACGGCTCGCTATATTTATTTTATATTTATATGTATTAGTAACTAACTCGATGACTATTTTTTCTCCAAAATGTGAAAGATGTAAAAAAATAAATAAAAAAAAATTGTTTATATGTAAACATTGTAACATTTTTCAATGTGAAAGATGTGTAAATATTACCAATTGTGTAAAAATAAAACCTGTTTGTAAAGAAATTAATGAAATTCAAAAAATAGACCAATGTGTTTTTCATTGTAATAAAAAAAAAAATTATTGTAATAATTGTGGTGGTAAATATATTAATTTAAGATGTTGTAACCGATGCAAAATATATTTTTGTTCTTTTTGTCATGATAGAAATATGAAAGATATCGGAAATATATTTTATAGATTTAATGATAATTTTTTTATATTGAAGAAATATTATTGTGGATCTTCTTGTTTTGAAATGGATTTATATCTTAAAAATGATATAAAATCTATATGTCAAGGATGTGGTATAATTTTTAATGATAATTTTTTTGAAAAAAAATGTGGTAAATGTATTCAACATCAAAGCGCCGAGAAAGACCTTGAATATTCTAGAGAAAGATTTAAAATTAAAAAAAAAAATATTAAAAATAATAGAGGATAATAGATTATGTATTTCTTATAGTGAAAATGAAATTAAAAAATATTTAAATAAAGAAGTAGAAAAAAATAAATTTATAATAACTAATAAAATTACATTTAAACAATGGTGTGACGATTATAATGAAGGTTCTAATACATGTATGAATATGTTTGATAGAGCGGTATTATCTTATTTAGAAGATTTTCATAAAAATAAAAATTTATATTTAAGACAATAGAAATTAAAAATTTATTTTAAATATTATTCATTTATTTCGAAATCATTTTTCTTAAAAATAATCTTTAAAAATAATAGAAATATTATAAGACAAAGTTCTAAAATTGTAGGTATAAAAATAGGTAATAAATTATAATAAATACTATAATATAAATGTAGAATAATACCGGTAATATAAAGTATCTGCCATAATATTGATATACTTTCAACTTCCTGTGTTTTTAGAATCTTATATATTTGTGGACCTAAACAAATACTTAGAATAATACCTCCCGAATAACCTATCCCGTCCACGAACTCATTTTTATCTGTTACATTACACATTTTTATTTTTGGATTGTATCTTAATTTATTACTAATTTATTATTACTAATTTTTCAATTTTAATTTAAAAATAAAATATCGAACTTTTTTTAAAATTTATATTTATTATAAATTCGAATAAACTAAATGAGTTACTAAAAAAGTTGAGGAAAGGACTAAATTTCAATAATCCACTAAACAATATAGATTTTAGAGTAAAAAGGATAATTTAAAACATGAGTTATAGGTGTTCTTATTATTTATATAATATTCTTGTTAGAAATTACTTATTATAAAAAATTGATTTAAAATAAGGTGAATAAGGTAATTCACCCCAAATACAATCTCCAATCAAATCTCCAATCAAATACAATAATGGCTATTAAACAGAGACAAGATTACCAAGAGCAAGATACTATTAAGGTATCCACTCAATTTAAGAAGACACAATCAAAGTGTGAAAATCCAAAAAAACTACAATACAAACGAGACAAAAAGAAACAAGACAAACGCAGGAAACAAGGGAGAGAAGAAAAAACATTTCAAAATGAGATTTATTCTGAAATCAAAACATTAACTCATAATAGAAAAAATGAAAAGGTTATGACTCAATATGACTGGGATTTCAAACATTATCGTATTGGGTTTTGGGACAATCAAAAATACAAATCCGGGAGATGGATTACTGAAAATGATAAGCAGTATATGGATAGACACGAGTACAATGACTATAATCGTATTTGTTATTATCTAGAAATGAAAGAATATTATGAAATGGAAGAATATTATGAAGAGGAAAAACGTACACGTATTGATGAGGAATACTTGGAATCGCAAATGCGAATGGACGAAGAACAACTCCGGAAAAATAAACAAAAAAAGAGGATAAATATAATAAAAAACCAAACAATGCTTGAAAACGCCAAAGTTTACTGTCCGAATTGTAACTACATCCTAGATACAAAATAGAAAAATAGTTATCCAACTTCCTATGATTTAGATATGTCGGATAGTTTTAAATATTTTGATAAGTCCACTGGAGATTTTTTTCTTTTTTTATTGTCTTTTCAAAATATTTTTTAGGGGAAATATCATTTTCTTCAATTAATTCTTTAAAATAAATTAATACATAATCTTTACCATATTTTTCAAAAAGTTGGTTTACATTATAAACTAATGTTTCTTTTTTTATTTCAACTGGTAAAATATTATTTTCCATTGATTAATGTTAAATAAAATAGCTTTAAATAAAATAAATTATTTAGTTATACTCCCAACTCAATTTGGACGATTTCATTATTTTGATTTTCAGGATTAGTATCAATATTTTCATTATCTCTTAAATTATCGCTATTATTTTAATTTTCTGGATTAGTATCAATATTTTCATTATCTCTCAAATCATTCCTACATAAAGGACATCTTATATTCGTTTCAAACCAAATGTCTATACAGTTTTGATGGAATAAATGACAACAACTCAGTTTTCTACATATAGAATTACTTTCAAATCTATCTCTACAAATACTACATGTTTCTTGTTCTGTATCTATTTCAGAATAAATGGATATGGATGAGGTGTCTCTTAATGTTCGTAAACTAGGATATATAGGAACATCTTCTAAATTATTAACTACTCGTCGTTCATTATTAAATAATGTAATTTCTACTAATTCCGGATTACTAAATAAATTAGACCTATTTATTGAAGAAGGATACGTAAAATTTAGATTATGATACATATTAGTAGGATTTGAATTATTTTCATTATTAGAATTTTCACTATTAATATTTTCACTATCCGCATTTGTATTTGCATTATTAGAATTTGCATTATTAGAATTTGCATTATTAGAATTTGCATTATTAGAATTTGCATTATTAGAATTTGCA
>MDSY01031519.1_pt1 | contig 16808 bp, 14 predicted proteins | sample 811131 | NCBI WGS metagenome assembly MDSY01 (sample SAMN05326643, study PRJNA326480) | marine metagenome | isolation source: seawater | place: Atlantic Ocean: South West | collected 2010
ATCAGATCTGCCAGTAGCAATAATTGCGTCACTTCTTACTTCTTCAATTTCTTCAGGTGTTATTTCTGGATCAGGATTAGCGCATGCAAATATAATTGGATTTTTTGACATTTTTTTTATCATATCTTTTTTTAAAACACCGGCTGATGATAAACCTAAAAAAACATCTGCATTATTAATTGCATCTTTCAAAGTTCTATTCTTAGTTTTTATGGCATGTTTTAATTTCCATTCGTTTAAATTTTTTCTTCCCTTGTAAATTACTCCTTTTCTATCGATCATAGTTAAATTATTTTTAAGTACTCCAGATTTTATGAAAAGATCCGCACAAGCCATTGCTGAAGCTCCAGCTCCATTAACTACAACTTTAATTTTATCAATTTTCTTTTTTGCAATATCAATTGCATTTATTAATCCTGCACAAGTAATTATTGCAGTACCATGTTGATCATCATGAAACACAGGAATATTTAAAATTTTTTTTAATTTTTTTTCAATTATAAAACAATCTGGAGCAGCAATATCTTCTAGATTTATTCCACCAAAGCTACCCGCAAAATTTTTAATACTATTAATTATTTCATTTGGATCACTTGAATCGATTTCAAGATCAATAGCATCAATATCAGCAAATCTTTTGAATAAAACTGCCTTTCCTTCCATTACTGGTTTTGAAGCAATTGCACCAAGATTACCCAAACCCAATATGGCAGATCCATTACTTATAACTGCAACTAAATTTCCTTTTGTAGTATAATCATATGCAAGTTCAGGATTTTTAGAAATTGCCTTAACTGGTACTGCCACTCCTGGCGAATAAGCCAACGCCAAATCTCTTTTTGTTGTCATTGGCTTAGATGAAATTATCTCAATCTTGCCAGATTTATTGCTATTATGAAATTCTAAAGCCTCTTTATCAGAATAATGTTCAATTTTATTTTTTTTCATTATGTGTAATAGATATACAAATAGAGCAAATTTAAGACTAATATGATTTATGAACCTGATCAAGTCAACAACCACATTTAGTTTTTTTACATTAATTAGCAGAATACTTGGATATTTCAGAGATATATTGATAGCTATCTATCTAGGTGCAGGACCAATTGCTGATGCGTTCTTTGTAGCATTTAGAATACCTAATACTTTTAGAAGATTATTTTCAGAAGGGACATTTAACGCAGCTTTTGTACCAAGCTATTCATCAGAATTAGCTTTAGGGAAAAAAAAATCTAAAAAATTTGCTAACAAAATATTTAATTTACTTCTAATTGGTTTGATTTTGATTGTTTTAATCATTGAAATATTTATGCCTTTTTTTATTTTCATTATTGCTCCAGGCTTTTCTGATAATTTTGATAAACTTAATTTAACTATCACTCTTACAAGAATTACATTTCCATTTTTGCTATTTGTAAGTTTGTCTTCTTTTTTTTCAGCTATATTAAATTCCCATAATAAATTTGCTGCCGCTGCAGCAACACCGATTGTTCTAAATATATTTTTGATTTTAGTTCTTTTTCTTCAAAGTTATTTAAAAGATCAACTTGTGATTTATCTTTGTTATGCAGTAACTTTTGCAGGAATTATACAACTTATTTTCCTACTATTTTTTGTAAGAAAATTATATTATCCATCTTTTACTTTAAATTTTAAAATTGATTCGAAAGTAAAATTATTTTTCAATAAACTTTTACCAAGCATTTTTTCATCTGGAGTTACACAAATAAATATTTTAGTTGGTACAATTATTGCTTCATTTCAAGCCAGTGCAGTTTCATATTTATATTATGCAGATAGAATTTATCAAATTAATTTGGCAATAGCTGGAATTGCAATCGGTACCGTACTTTTACCTAATTTAAGCAAACATATTAAGTCAAAAAATAAAAAGAAAATAAACTTTATTCAAAATAAAGCATTAGAGTTAAGTATGTTTTTAAGTTTGCCAGCAACTATGGCATTATTAATTGCACCTGAAGAAATTACATCTTCTTTATTTGGATATGGATCATTTGATTCTGTGAGTGTAAAAAATTCTGCTAATGCACTTTTTTATTTTGCCTTAGGTTTGCCAGCATTTTCTATGATAAAAATATTTTCAAGTTTTTTATTTGCACGACATAATACTAAGATGCCTTTTTACTTTTCAGTTTTTTCAGTGATAACAAACATTATTATTAGTATATATTTTTTTAATAAAATAGGATTTATAATTATACCTATAGCAACGACTATATCTTCATGGTTAAATGCAGCAATACTTTTAATTTATTTGATAAATAAAAATTATTTTTTATTAAGCTTAAATTTCTTTCAATCATTTTTAAAAATTATTTTTTCAGCTTCAGTTGCTTCTTATATATTTTCTAATTTAATAATATTATTAGGTAAAAATTTAACTTATGATAGTGAATATAAACTAATTACAATTATTTTTTTAGTAATTGCAACTTTTATAATCTATATTTTAATTTCTTTACTTACAAAAGCTTTTAAAATTTCTGATATTAAATTAAAGTATTAAAACTATGGGAAAAAAAATATTTTCAGGCGTTCAACCAACAGGCAACCTTCATTTGGGTAATTATATTGGTGCAATAAAAAATTTTGTAGATCTTCAAAATCAAACAGGAAATGAATGCGTTTATTGTGTTGTTGATTTGCACGCAATTACAACTAAACAAGATCCAAATCTTCTTAAAAACAATATAAGAGAAACTACTGCTGCTTTTTTAGCAAGCGGAATAGATCCTAAAAAAAGTATTATTTTTAATCAATCATTAGTGCCTGCCCATTCCGAAGGATCTTGGATATTGGGATGTGTAGCGCGTATGGGTTGGTTAAACAGAATGACTCAATTTAAAGAAAAGGCTGGAAAAGATAAAGAAAAAGCTAGCGTAGGTCTGTACATATATCCAGTTCTGATGACTGCAGATATCTTGTTATATGATGCAACTCACGTTCCAGTTGGCGAAGATCAAAAACAGCATTTAGAATTATCCAGAGATATTGCGCAAAAATTTAATTTAGATTTTAATGTACCAAATTTTCTTAGAGTTCCAGAACCTTTAATACAAAAAAATTTTTCAAGAATTATGAGTTTAAAAGATGGTACAAAAAAAATGAGTAAATCTGATCCTTCAGATTTAAGCAGAATTAATTTAACTGATACAAAAGATCAAATTGTTAATAAAATTAAAAAGGCTAAAACTGATGTTCATGTTTTACCAGATAATGATAAAAATTTAGCTCAAAGACCAGAGCTTGAAAATTTATTAGGAATATATTCTAGTTTAAGCAATCAAACTTTAGAAAAGTCAATAATTGAATTCAGAGGTAGAAATTTTTCAGAATTTAAAGAAAAACTTTCCGAACTTGTTGTAGAGAAAATTTTACCTATATCTAATGAAATTAATAAATTACGAAAAGATAATGATTATATTGACAATGTTCTTAAAGAAGGTGGTGAAAAAGCTAATGTAATTGCATCAAAAAAAATAGAAGAATTAAAGAAAATAATTGGTTTTTAACTATATTTAATTAAATAAAATAATTATAATAGTACTATGTTTATACAAACACAAAAAACACCAAATCCAAACTCATTAAAGTTTTTACCAGGAAAAAAGGTTTCGAATGATGGACCTTATGAGTTTTTAAATAAAGATAATACCAATAATAATTTAGTAAGAAATATTCTTTCAATTAATGGCGTTACAGGTATTTTTTTATCTGAAGATTTTTTATCAGTTAACAAAAATGAAAAAGAAAAATGGGAAAATATTCAACATATAGTTATTTCATATATCAATGAATATTATTCTGAAGGAAATGAATTTATAATTGATAAATCCTCTAATTCATTAAATTCTGAAAATTATAATGAAATAGAGAAAAAAATTATTCAAATCTTAGAATCGAAGATAAGGCCTGCTGTTGCTAGAGACGGAGGTGATATAAAATTTAAAGAATTTAAAAATGGACAAGTAACAGTTGAATTACAAGGAAGCTGTTCTGGATGTCCATCTTCAACTATGACTTTAAAACAAGGGGTTGAAAATTTACTCCGTCATTATGTACCTGAGGTAAAAGAAGTTTTAGCTGTATAAATAAATAAAAAATAATTATAATGTACAAAAGAATCTTACAGTATGATTAAAAAAATTCAAAACATCCAAATTTATAAAAAAACAAAAAAACTTAATAAATCTAAGCCCAAAAGTAGTTATAAAAGTTTTTATAAAACATTCTTTATTAGTTTATTTGTAATTTTTTCTTTTTTGATTTTGCCAAAATCTGCAATTTATTTAAAAAATGTTTTTACTCAAAATAAAATAATCATTAATGCTTCAAAACAAAACTTTGATAATACTTTTAATGAAAAAAAGAAAAAAATAATTGCTGAAAAAAAAATAGCCAAAGATTTATCTATTAAAGACAATATTATTTTTAGTGATGATATTGGAGTTCATCCTAAAGATGCAAATATTGTTAATCCCCCAAGGTTGAGTGCTTCAACTATTGAAATGCTTTTTAATGATACTAAATATGATTTAAAAACAGTTAAAGAAACTAAAGTTGTTAATATTGAAAACGAAATACCATTACTTCCTAAAGAACTAAAGAATATTGAAAATGTAAAAAAAAGAAAAGAATTATTTATTAAGATTGTTTTACCTTTAATTGTTGAAGAAAATTCAAAAATTAGATTTGATCGAAAAAAACTTTTTATTATTTTAAATAAAAATAATAACAGCAACCAAGATAAAGAATGGCTAAAATCAAAATTTAAAGAATATAGTGTTAAAAATAATGATTTATCTACGTTGAAGATCAGAATGGATGAAATACCAGTTTCATTGGCAATAGCGCAGGCAGCAAAGGAAACTGGTTGGGGGACTTCTAGGTTTGCCCAGGAAGGAAACGCATTATTTGGACAATGGACTTGGTCAGGAGATGGTATTAAACCTGCGGCAGTTGATAAAGATGCAAAACATAAAGTAGCAAGATTTAAAGTATTAAAAGCATCAGTAAAGGCTTATCAAAGAAATTTAAATACTCATTCAAGCTATAAAAAATTTAGGAAAGAGCGAGCAATTCAAAGAGACAACCAAGATAAATTAAATAGTTTAGAACTTGTAAATTATCTTGATAAATATGCAGAGACAGGAATTGAGTATACAAAAATTTTAAAAAAAATTATAAAACAAAATTATTTGACTGATTATGATGATGTAAAAAGTCTTCCTACAAGTTTAAAACTTAAAAGGAGTCTAATTTAATTTATAGAAAACTGAATACCAAACCATCTCCAACCTTCAATATCTCTTAAAGAACAATTAATTCTACCTCTTCTTTCTTTAAATCTTTCTCTAAAAAAAATATTCAATTTATTTTTTTTTAACTTTATATTCGTTTTATCCCAACCATCACCTTCATTTGAATAACAGGTTATTTTATTCAAATTTTTTTGCTCTTCAAAAAAAACAATACTCATTTTTGGTGGATTATTTAATGAATTTATAAACTTATCTTCAGGTACAATATAATTATATTGTAAAGGTAAATATTTGACTAAACTTTCAAATCTACTTATCTCTCCATATTTTTCATTTATAGGAAACCTTGGTAGTTCGTACTTATCTTTGTTTAAATCAATTACACCTGAATTTTGACCAAAAGCAAATTTAAATTTTTGTGCAATATATTTTTTTTGTTTAAGCGAATATTCTCCAAATGGATATGAAAAAAATATTGGATTATACCCAATATTTTCTTTAAAAATTTTTATTGATTTATCAATATCATACTTAAAATCTATAAAATTATAATTAACAAGATATTCATGTGAATGAGAGTGATTTCCTAAAAATGCATACTCTTCTTTTTCAATTTCTTTTATTTCATCCCAGGTCATATATCCATATTTTCCAACTGCCTCTGTAGATATAAATAATATAAAAGGTATTTTATTTTTTTTTAAATATGGCCAGGCGTTTTTATAGAAGGATGAAAATGCATCATCAATCGTTAGTAATATTTTTTTTTTTAATTTTGGGACTTCAAATTCTTTTTCAAATTTTATAGGATTATAGAATTCAAAATCATTATTTTTTATTATTTTAATATGAGTTTTGAATATATCCATTTTTATATTTGTAGATGGGTATTTGTTTTCATTAAATCTATGATACATTAATGAAAGAATTCCTTGTTCATTATGATAGTATTTTTTGTTTACACTTTCGGCATAAACATTTAAAAAAAAAAAATAGAATATGAAAAATTTAATAATAGATGCTACAAATGAAAAAATATTTTTTTCAATCATTACTGAAAGTCAATCATATACTACCACACATGTAAACAGTAGAGAAAATTTTGATAAGTTTATAAATCTTCTTTTAGATTTTTTTAAAGAAAATGAAATAAAATTAGAAGATGTTAAGAACATATTTATTAACCGAGGACCAGGAAAGTTTTCAGGTATTAGAACCTCTATATCGGTGGCAAAAGCTATATGTATTGCAAAAAATATTAATTTATTTGGGTTTAGCTCAAAGCAAGCGGATAGTGCAGATTTTAATAAAATATTAGAATTACATAAAAAAAACCTATTAATTAAAGATTTGATTAATCCCCTTTATTCGAGTTAAAATATATTATGACCGAAACTATAGAACAGAAGTGTTTAAATAAAGGAGTGAAGCTTACAGATCAAAGGCGTGTAATTGTAAAGGTATTATCAGAATCAAAGGTGAATTATGGTGAATCTGATCATCCCGATGTAGATGAATTATATAATAGAGTTTCAAAAATAGATTCTAAAATAAGCTTAGCAACTGTTTATAGAACAGTTAAACTTTTTGAAGAAGCAGGAATATTAACTAAACACGATTTTAAAAGTGGGAAAGCAAGGTATGAAGCAATAGCAGAAAGTCATCATGATCATCTTATAGATATTAAAACTGGTGAAATAATTGAATTTGTTGATGAAGAGATAGAAAAATTACAAAATAAAGTTGCAGAAAAATATGGTTACAAACTAGTTGATCACAAGTTGGAATTATACGGAATAAAAAAAAAGTAGTGAATGCAAAAAAAAGTTTTCATTAAAACATATGGTTGTCAGATGAATGAATACGACTCTGGTCGTATTTACGACTCAATAAAAAAAATAGGCTACAACAAAACAGAAAATAAAAGTGATGCAGATTGTTATATACTAAATACTTGTCATATACGAGATAAAGCAAAAGAAAAAGTTTATCATGAAATTGGTAGAATAAAAGAAATATATAAAACAAAAAAAAAACCAATTATGGTTGTTGCAGGTTGTGTTGCACAAGCTGAAAATGAAGAAATGTTTAATAGAGAACCCTACATAGATATTATTGTAGGACCTCAATCTTATAATAAAATAAGTAATCTTTTAAAAAACTATAATTATAATAAAAAAAAAGAAGAAACAGAATTCGACTCAGTTTCAAAGTTTAATTTTTTTGATAAAATAAAAAATAGAAATCATAAAGTTTCAGCATATTTAACAATACAAGAAGGATGTGATAAGTTTTGTCATTTTTGTGTTGTTCCTTATACAAGGGGACCGGAATATTCGAGGCCCTTTAGTCAAATAATTAAAGAAGCTGAAGAATTGATAAAAAATGGAGCAAAAGAAATTACTTTATTGGGTCAAAATGTTAATGCGTATAACTATGTTGAAAATTTAAAAGAATTTAGAATTTCAAATATAATTAATTATCTGAGTCAATTTAAAGAGTTGGAAAGAATTAGGTACACAACTTCTCATCCCATAGATATGACTGATGACCTAATTGAATGCTATTCAAACAGTAGAAAATTAATGCCTTTTGTTCATTTACCTATTCAAAGTGGATCTAATAAAATATTATCTTTGATGAATAGAAAACATAAAGTAGAGGATTATCTAAAAATATATGACAAATTAAAAAAGATTAATTCTGAAATAAAATTTTCAAGTGATTTTATTATTGGTTATCCAGGTGAAACAGCTAATGATTTTCATGAAACTTTAAAACTTCTTGATAAAATAAAATTTATAAATTCATTTTCATTTATCTTTAGTCCAAGACCAGGAACTAAAGCTGCAAATCTAGATATGGTAAATAAAGATATTGCGAAAGAAAGATTAATAATAATTCAAAAAAAACTATTTAATAATCAAATTGAATTAAATAAATCTATGGAAAATAAATCTATTGAAGTTCTTGTGGAAAATAAGACAGAAGAACAGAATAAACTTTTTGGAAGAAATAAGTTTTTATCTTCAGTTATTTTTGAAGGCAGTGAGAAACATATTGGAAGAGTAATTAATGTTAAGATTGAAAATAGTAATCAAAATACTTTGTTTGGAAAAGCAGATACAAATATGAAAGCTGCTTAATTTGAGAAGTTCAAATAAAATTAATTCTACTGCTGGATTAAAATTTGTATATTCTGAAAATAATACTCTCAGTATAATTTTTCAAAATAATCAATTGTTACTCGGCATTGTTGGAGAATTTAATAGCAACTTAAAAGAATTAGAAAGATTAACTGAGACTAATATATATTCTAGAGGAAACTCTATACTAGTAAAAGGCGGTTCTATAAAAAATGATTTAATTAAAAGTGCAATTCTATTTCTTGCTAATCAGTTTTTAAATAATGGAACTATTGAAAAAAAAGATATAATTTCTTCTATAAATAAATTTATGATTGATGAAAAAATAAATAATTCGGAAAAAAATATAGAATATATAATTAAAACTCCTAAAAGGTCTGTAATACCAAGATCAGAAAAACAAAAAAGCTATGTTAGAGCTTTAAAAGAAAGCGAAATAATAATTTCAGCAGGACCAGCAGGAACAGGAAAAACATTTTTGGCTGTTGCAGTAGCACTTACAATGCTTTTAGATAAAAAAATAGAGAGAATTATTTTGTCAAGACCAGCAGTTGAAGCTGGAGAGAGACTTGGTTTTTTGCCTGGAGATATGAGGGAAAAAGTAGATCCTTATCTTAGACCACTATATGATTCACTATATGATTTATTAGACTTTGAAAAAATTCAAAAAAAAATTGAAGTTGGCGATATAGAAATAGCACCATTAGCATTTATGAGAGGAAGAACATTAAAAAATTCATTTGCGATTTTAGATGAAGCTCAAAATGCAACCGATACACAAATTAAAATGTTTTTAACAAGAATTGGAGAAAACTCAAAGATTGTGATTAATGGTGATCCTTCCCAGATTGATTTATCAAATAAATCTTTATCAGGACTTAATCGATCTAAAAAATTACTTGGACATCTTAATGAAATTTCAGTTATTGATTTTAATTATACAGATGTGGTTAGACATCCATTAGTTTCAAAAATTGTTAAGGCATATTCAGATCAAAAGAACGAATAATGATTAAAGCTAATGTAATTTTAGATCATTATAAATGGAGAAATAAGATAAAAAATCCAAATATTTATTTCAAAAAAAAACTTAATAAACTAGCTAAAATTAGTTTTTTTAAAAAAAAGAAACAAGAATTTTCAATTCTATTAACAAACAATAAAAAAATGAAAAGTTTAAATTATAAGTTTAGAAAAAAAAATCAAACAACTGATATATTATCCTTTCCATTAAAAAATTTTATAAAAAAAAAAACTTATATTGGAGATATGGCTATTTCGTTTGAAATAGTTAACAGAAGAGCAAAAAAATCAAATTTTTTTTTAGAATTAGACAAAATGTGGATACATGGATATTTTCATTTAATTGGGTATGATCATAAAAAATTAAAAGACTTTAAAAAAATGAGTAAAAAAGAAAATTTAGTTTTAAAACATTTTCATAAAGTAAATTGACATCAATATTAAATAATAAAATATTAATTTTTTTATTACCTTTTTTAATAGGTATATTGACTTCTTTTAGTTTACCGCCATATAATTTTTTAATTTTAAATTTTTTAACTTTTCCTTTATTATTATTTTTTATAATAAGTAATCAAAAAAAAAAGTGGCACTCGTTTAAATTAGGTTGGAGTTTTGGATTTGGTTATTTTATTTCAAATATTTATTGGATTACAAATTCTTTAACATTTGATGAATCCTTTAAACCTTTAATTCCAATAGCTTTTATAGTTATTCCTTTATTTTTGGGAACTTTTTATGGTTTTGCAGTTTTAATTTGTTCTTTATTTAAATTGGAAAAAAATTTTTCTACAATTTTTATTTTTTCTATAATTTTTTCACTTATTGAATTTATTAGAGGATTTATAATTGGTGGTTTTCCTTGGAATTTGATTGTATATAGTTGGTCAAATTACATAAATTCAATTCAAATAATTTCATTTATTGGAACTTATTCATTTAATTTAATATCAATTACAATATTTTCATTACCATTAGTAATTTTTTTTAATAAAAAATTAAAATTTAAATTAGTAGTTTTATTTCTTTTATTTTTAATTTTATTATTAAACCATTTTTATGGTCAGAATAAGATAAATAAAGATTACGAATTGAATACTGAAATAAAAGATTTTAAAATTAAGATAATTTCACCGAAGATTTCAATTAACAGATTCTTCCAACCTGATAATGAAGAAACTATAATTAGAGAGATTATTGAATTAAGTGAACCAAATATTTTAGAAAAAACTGTTTTTATTTTTCCAGAAGGAGCATTAGCTGGAGTTAATTTTGAAAAATTAAAAAATTTTGAAAATATTTTTTTTGAAAAATATTCAGAAAAACACATAATTATAATGGGGATAAATACTGAAAAACTAATAAATAAAAATAATAAAATATATAATTCAATGGTTGTATTGGATAATAAATTAAATTTAATAAGTGAATATAATAAAATCAAATTAGTTCCTTTTGGTGAGTTTTTACCTTTCGAAAATTTTTTTAGAAAAATAGGATTGAAAAAAGTTAGTTTTGGTTATGAATCATTTAGCCCAGGTAAAGAGAGAAAATTAATTAGTCTTCAAGATAATTATTTTAATTTTATCCCATTAATATGTTACGAAATAATTTATTCTGGAAAAATTAATTTAAGTAAAGAAGATACAAATTTTATCATAAATATTTCAGAAGATGGCTGGTTTGGAGACTCAGTGGGACCTTATCAACATTTTTCCCATACTATTTTTAGAGCCATAGAAGAAGGAAAAAATATAATAAGGTCAACAAATAATGGAAAATCTGCTTACATAGATGCAAATGGATTAGTAGTTTCAAGCCTAGAGACAACCAAAAAGGGAGTAATTGTAGTAAAAAATTATAAAAAATTTAATGAGACTTTTTTTTCAAAATTTGGTAACAACATTTTTTTTTATATCTTAATATTTTATTTTATATTGTATTTAATTTTAAAGAGAGGAGAAATATAAATGAAAAGAAATTTTTTGTTTACTAGTGAGTCAGTTTCAGAAGGTCACCCAGATAAAGTTAGTGACAGAATTTCAGATATGGTTGTTGATACTTATTTAGGTGCAGAACCGGATCAATCAAGAGTAGGATGTGAAACTTTAACAACAACAAATAAAGTAGTTTTAGCGGGAGAAGTAAGAGGACCAGAAATCAAAAAAGATGAATTAATTCAAAAAGTTAGAGATTGTATTAAAGATATTGGATATGACCAAGAAGGTTTTACTTGGAAAGATCAAACAAAAATAGAAAGTCATCTTCATGCACAATCAACAGATATTGCAATGGGAGTAGATGCATCTGGAAATAAAGATGAGGGTGCCGGAGATCAAGGGATAATGTTTGGATATGCTTGTAATGAAACCGATGTTTTAATGCCAGCACCTATCCACTATTCACATAAAATTTTAAGACTTATGGCCGAAGATAGAAAATCTGGAAAATTAAAAAATATTGAACCAGATAATAAAAGTCAAATTACAATTGAATATAAAGATGGAAAACCAGCAAATGTTAAATCAGTAGTAATTTCTACTCAACACTCAGCTGAAGTTAAACAATCTCAAGTTAGAGAATTAGTAAAACCATATATTGAAAAATCAATTCCAAAAGATCTTTTGACTAATTTAGATGAAAATGAAATTTATGTTAATCCAACTGGAAATTTTGTTATAGGAGGTCCAGACGGCGATGCAGGTTTAACAGGAAGAAAAATAATTGTTGATACTTATGGAGGTGCGGCACCTCACGGTGGCGGAGCTTTTTCGGGCAAGGATCCTTCAAAAGTAGATAGATCAGCCGCATATGTTTCGAGATACTTGGCAAAAAATGTTGTAGCTTCAAAAATAGCTGACAAATGTTTGATTCAACTTGCTTATGCTATTGGAGTCTCAAAACCTTTATCTATATATGTTGATCTTTTTGATAATGATGAAGAAAAAAATAGACATGTTGAAAAATTAATTAAAGATAATTTTGATTTAAGTCCTAGAGGAATAAGAGAAATGTTAGGTTTAAACAGGCCTATTTATCAAAAAACTTCAGCGTACGGACATTTTGGTAGAGATCCTGAGTCTGATGGATCATTTTCATGGGAAAAAACTGATAAATCTGATGTTTTTAGCAAGTAAATAAAGTTGAATATTTAAAAATAATACCTATATTCCGAGTACATTATTGAAATTTCAAAATGGGCTTCGGCCCATTTTTTTTTGGAGTGAATAAAAATGTTAAATAGAAGAGCAGATAAACTTGAATTACTTAGAATTGCTGAAGCTGTTGCTTTAGAAAAATCTATTGATAAAGAATTAATTATAGATTCAATGGAAACAGGAATAGCCAAGGCAGCAAAATCAAAATTTGGATCTGAAAATGAAATTAAAGTAAAAATTGATAGAGATAGTGGAGATATAGGAATTTTTAGAAAATTAATGATTGTTGAAAATCCAGAAAATTCAAACTTAGAGATTAGTTTAGATGATGCAGTTAAATTAAATGAAATTCATAAGGATAAAGTTATTGGCGATGAAATTTTACAGCCTCTCCCATCTTTTGATTTTGGAAGAATTGCTGCACAAACAGCAAAACAAGTAATAAGTTTTAATGTTAGAGAAGCAGAAAGAGAAAGACAATATAACGATTTTAAAGATAAAAAAGATACTATATTAAGTGGAATTGTAAAAAGACTAGAATTTGGAAATGTAATTGTGGATTTAGGGAGAACAGAGGCCATTATTCAAAAAAATGAGATGATACCAAGGGAAAATATTAAAGCTGGAGATAGAGTGAAAGCTTATTGTTTAGATGTTAGAAGAGAACCCAGAGGCCAACAAATATTTTTATCAAGAGCACACCCAAAGTTTATGGAAAAACTTTTTATACAAGAAGTTCCAGAAATATATGATGGTTTAATTGAAATAAAATCTTCATCAAGAGATCCGGGAAGTAGAGCAAAAATCTGCGTTAAAGCGATTGATACATCATTAGATCCGGTAGGAGCTTGTGTTGGAATGAGAGGAAGTAGAGTACAAGCTGTTGTAAATGAGCTACAAGGTGAAAAAATAGATATTGTAAATTGGTCAGAAGATCCTGCAGTTGTGGTATCAAATGCTCTTTCACCGGCAGAAGTGCAAAGAGTTAATGTTGATAATGAAGCAAAGAAACTGGATGTAATCTTAACAGAGGATAATTTAAGTAAAGCAATTGGTAGAAGAGGACAAAATGTAAGATTAGCTACTAAACTTTTAAATTATGAAATAAATATTATGACAGACCAAGAAGATTCAGAAAGAAGACAATTAGAATTTAAAGAGAAAACAGATAATTTTGTTAAAAATTTAGAACTAGATGAAACTTTAGGACAGCTACTTGTTGCAGAAGGTTTTTCATCTATTGATGATATAAAAGACAGTTTACCAGAAGCTCTTACAAAAATAGAGGGAATAGAAGAAGATACAGCTAGCGAGCTAATTGAAAGAGCAAAAGAATTTTATCAGAAAGATCAAGAGGAAATTGCTAATAGAATAAAAAATCTTGGTTTGGAAAATGATTTAATTGATCATAATGGTTTAACGCCAGGAATGCTCATGACTCTTGGAGAAAATAAAATCCTAACCCTAACAGAATTTGCAGATTTGGCCTCTGATGAATTAACAGGGAGTTATGATATAGTTAAAGGTGAAAGAATAAAAATTAAAGGTTATTTAGAAGAATTTGCCTTGTCTAAAAAAGAAGCAGATGACTTAATAATGTCAGCGCGTGATAAAGTTTATAAAGATTGAGAGATGAAAAATGGAAAAGAAAAAATTAAAGTTATCAATTTCTGGGAGTTCCAAAAAGAATATTAACAGTATAGAACAAGCAAAGACTCAATCAAAAAATACAGTTGTTATTGAAAAAAAATCAACTAGATTTTCAAACAAACAGCGTTTTTCAAAACCAATTTCAAAACCAGATAAGTTTAAATCTAGTTCATCTTTTTTACATAAAAAACCAAATATATTAAAGCCTACCACAAAAATATCGTCTGACTTTGAAAAGAGAAAATTGGCCGAACAAAGAGCAACAAGAAGATTGAAAGGCGAAGTTAACCCAAAAGAAAGCAGGTCAAGCAAATTAGGTGGAAAGAGAAGAGAGTTAAAATTGACTATATCTAGAGCATTAAGTGATTATGATTCTGACAGTAGATCTAGAAGTTTGGCGGCTCTAAAAAGAGCAAAACAAAAAGAGAATAGAGTTTTAAATAAAGATTTTAGTAGAGAAAATTTAAAACCAATTAGACGAAATATTAATATCCCAGAGGTAATAACTATAAGAGAGTTGGCAAATAGAATGGCTGAACAAGCAAGCAATATCATTAAACATTTATTGGGAATGGGTGTAACAGTTACTATAAATCATACTATTGATTCTGATACTGCAGAATATTTGGTTAAGGAGTTTGGACATAATCCAATCAAAGAAGAGAAAGCCGAAGAAATTATTGAAAAAATTAAAGAAATTAAAACACAAAATTTAAAAAGTCGTGCTCCAATAGTTACAGTGATGGGACATGTAGATCACGGAAAAACTTCTGTTTTAGATGTATTGAGAGAAACAAATGTTGTGTCTGGTGAATTTGGTGGAATAACACAACATATTGGAGCTTATCAAATTAATCATAATTCAAATAAAATTACTTTTATTGATACACCTGGACATGCAGCATTTACGGAGATGAGAGCAAGAGGCTCAAAACTTACTGACTTAGTTATCTTGGTAGTAGCTGCAGATGATGGAGTTAAACCTCAGACTATAGAATCAATTAAACATGCTAAAGCTGCCAATGTGCCAATTGTAGTTGCAATAAATAAATGTGATTTGCCTGAAGCCAATCCAAAAAAAATTAAAAATCAATTATTGGAATATGAGCTGATTGCTGAAGATCTATCGGGAGATACATTGATGGTCGAAATTTCTACAAAAACAAAAAAAAATTTAGATAAATTAGTTGAGTCAGTATTACTACAAGCAGAACTATTAGATTTAAAAACTGATTTTGAAACAACGGCAAAAGGTATAGTTTTAGAATCAAAAATAGATATTGGAAGAGGACCGATAGCAAATGTTATAATAACAACTGGTACTTTAAAAAAAGGAGATTTTTTTGTTAGTGGATTAAAATGGGGAAAAGTAAGAGCAATCATTAATGATCTTGGAAAAAATATAGATATTGCTGAACCAGCATCTCCTGTGGAAATTCTTGGTATAAATGGCGCTGCTAAAGCTGGAGATGACTTTATAGTTTTGTCAGATGAAAAAGAGGCAAAATTATTATGTGAAGCACGTATTCAAGAGTCTAAAGAAGGCAAAAATCCTTTGACTTTTGTTACACAAGACTCTGCTTTTAAAGATTCAACTTCAGAAGAACTTAATATAATTATTAAATCTGATGTACATGGATCTTCAGAAGCAATTAAAAATGCTATAAATCAAATTAAACATGAAGAAGTTAAACCAAAAATTCTTCTTTCTGATATTGGAATGGTTACTGAAACTGATGTAACTCTCGCAAAAGCTTCAAAAGCAGTTTTGATAGCATTTAATGTTAAACCTAGTAAAGAGGCAAAAAAAAGAGCCGAACTAGAAAAAATCTCAATTTCCTCATTTAATATTATTTATGAAGTTTTAGATTTTATAAAGACTAAGATGTCAGGCTTGCTTACACCAGAAATTGATGAAAAAATAATTGGTAGTGCAGAAATTCTTGAAATATTTAAGGTTTCAAAGGTAGGAAAAGTAGCTGGTTCAAAAGTAATTGAAGGTGAAATAACTCAAGACTCTAAAGCAAGAGTTATAAGAGATGGAACAATAATATTTAATGGTAAAATTGGATCAATTTTTAGAGAAAAAAATCAAACAAAACAAGTTTCAGAAGGTTTGGAATGTGGAATTACTTTAAAAGACTTTGGAGACTTCCAAAAAAAGGATATCATAGAAGTTTATAATTCAACTGCAACTGAAAGAACAATTTAAATGACATATTTAGGCAAACCAATTTCCCAGAGGCAGTTGAGAGTAGGAGAGATGATTAAGCAAGCGCTTGGAATGATTTTTATAAGAGATGAAGCAAAACTTCCAACTATATCAACTAAAGAAATTACAGTTACTGAAGTTAGAATGTCTCCAGACTTAAAAACAGCTAAAATATTTGTGATGCCACTAGGTGGAAAAAATGCTGATGAGATAATTAATAAATTAAAAGAATTTTCATTTGTAATCAGAAAAGTTTTATCCAAGAAAATAGTAATGAAGTTTTTACCAAAACTTTATTTTGTTAAGGATAACTCTTTTGATTATGCTGAAAAAATTG
>MDSY01097252.1_pt1 | contig 16805 bp, 20 predicted proteins | sample 811131 | NCBI WGS metagenome assembly MDSY01 (sample SAMN05326643, study PRJNA326480) | marine metagenome | isolation source: seawater | place: Atlantic Ocean: South West | collected 2010
ACAGCCCAACGGGTCCAGTGCATGACCTAAGCGTAGAAGATGGGCTGATTCGCTGTTTTCAAAACTCGAATCGTCGGCATCCACCAAGCACATGTCGGCAAAGCCTTCACAGCGTGCATGAGCACCTTTAGCCCAAGAACAACCGAGTCCCCCCACACCTGCGATGAGGATGTGAGACGCTTCCATGGTGGGCCTTTGAACCGAACATCAATGAACTTTGGCTGTGTTTAAACTCATCAAACATAGCGCAAATATCGCCTTCGAGCGTCTCTGGCCCAAGCATTATCTGGTTCGAGGGCTAGCACTTTGTCGTAATATTCAATCGCCGTTTCAAATTCAGAAAGATGCCGGCCGTACAAATGACCGAGATTCGAAAGTACTGGTATGCATTCGGCCTCTACCTCAATCATCGAAAGAAGTAACCGTTCTGCTGCTCCAAGGTCGTTACGCAACATCATTTCTTCCGCTTGGTCAAGTTGTTCGAGTTGCTCAGGAGTGAGCTCGTAAGTGTTCTCAAAATGGTTCGCCATGGTAATTCTCCAATGCGTGCTCAAGGCAGTCATTCAAGAAGTCTCCCTCCAAAAGTCTTGGTTTAGGGCGTAGATTCAATGAAAATAGAAGGACAATGCAAGCCATCAATGAGCACACTTTGGTATTTGCAAACGATATACTGCGTCGGTGTTTTTTATCACTTTGGCTGACAATGTTTAAAGAGCACTTGCGAGTGGGTTGATTTACTAGGTGAGGCTATGCGCGGGAGCACATTTTCTATACGTTCCGGAGTGGTACTGGTCCTTGCCGTTTTACTCTTCGTTCCTGGTTTCGCTTCTTCGCTCCACGGAGGCATTGGAGGCGCACAAGATAACGCCGGAGAAACGATTGACGATGTCGCTAAAGAAGGCTGTCTTTGCCACAATGGGGCCGCCGATAATTCAGTCCAAATCATTCTTGTTGACGTTCCTTACGGGTGGATTGGCGGCGAAACATACACATTGACGCTCCAAATCATTGGTGGACCAGCCGCCACTGGAACATACACTGCAGGATTTGCAATGCGAACAACCGCTGGTGTTCTTTCCGGCGAAGGATTGCAAAATTGGGAAGACGATGTTACGACCCTCACTCATACTGAATCTTCTGCTGCTGTAGCCGACCGAATGTGGACCTTCACATGGCAAGCACCTGAAGCCGGTTCAGACACCGTCAATTTCTGGATCACTGGAAACTCTGTTAACGGTGACCAATTGAATAACGGTGGCGGTGAAGAGGACCGCTGGAATCAATTGCTGTTCTCTCTTCAAGAAGGAAGCGATACGACTTCCGCACTAGGTACACGAACCCTGTTTGCGGGTGATGGCAACGTCAGCCCTCCTCAACCAAAATCTCACGGCGTCGACCTTGAACACATGGGTGCTGAACTTCGAGCACACTGGCTTGGATTGCTCGGATTTGGAGCAGTTATTGTCGTGATCATTTTTGCGGGTCTCATGCTCAGATACAGTTTCTCAACGTCATATACCGGACGAACAAACCAATTGCGATTGCGCTACAAACTGATGCGACGAGGTGACCAGTGATGGACGATACAATCACCACCCTGTTGCGTAAGGTCGCCAGTGGCAAAGTGAGTGTTGAAGATGCACGTGTTGCCCTCGAGGATGCTTCATTAACTGAAGACCAAATGCAATCCGCTATCGACCACGGTGTATTCAATCTTGCAGAATCAGGAACGCTTGTCAGTGCCTCTCTTGCACCATCTGGCGCTTCCAACTTGATTATGATCTTCTTTGCATGGGGCCTTTTCTGGTCTTGCTTCTGGGTATTCTCAATGATTTATGGACTCGCAAAAGGCTGGGACCAACAACAACTCGCCTATCATCTCGCCATGATGTTAATCACACTCTGTTTAATGGGAATGGCTTACCTCAAGTTCGTATTACCGAACGCAATTATTGTCAAGCATGGAATGAACAAGTTCATCCCAGAACATACAAAGGACTGGAAGGAGTACAAGTGGTGATAATTTATGGCACGTGAATACGACCTCAAACCAGCTCCTTCATTTGGAGACAGTGCCGGCGAGAGTACCACTTCTTCGGTGAACCGCCGTCAATTCTTACGCTACGGATTTAACACCGCAACAGGTGTATTGGCTGCTTCCCTCGGTGTTCTTGGTTTCGCTTCCATTTTACTCCCTCCGGGCGGCACAAACGAAGGTGAACTCGGCGTCAAATTCTGGGCAAAGGGCCGGGAAGACAGTGCTTGGTATGGTGCAAAGCACGAACAAATGATGATGCGGCAAGATTTCGTCGACGAAGCTGCTAAGTCAAACACTGAAACTTCTGGCGCTGCTGGAATTTGGAACGGTGTCCCTGTCGTGGTTACCTATGTCACCCATTCACAATACGCAAGTACTCCACTGTCAAACGGTAAAGCCCGATTCCAATTCACTGAAGGTGTCGATGAAACTGGAAAAACCATTGGTCACTTTGAGGATTTGAGTGACGCTGACCCTCGGCTCCTCCCATCTGATAACTTGGTGATGATCTTTGCCCGTTGTACTCACTTGTGCTGTATTCCAGGATGGCAATTAGTATCAAACTCGTTTACTGAAGACTCTTGGACACCTGGCGGTGGAGACGATGGTGGTACCAAACTGTTCTGTATTTGCCACTCATCTCGATTCGACCCTACGGTTCTGGAAATGAATACCAACCGAAACCGTGGTGATGGTTCGACCTTCAAGTATGCAGGTATTCGACGTGCTGGAGGACCTGCGCCAGTCGGTCTTCCAATTATTCCAATTGTTCTGAATGGAGATGCAATCGAAGGCATCGTGGACTATCTTGATTGGTACACATATTGTGACTGAGGTGATTATGTATGACGACAATGTTTTGGATTCTTTGGTTTTTCATCGCCTTCGTGGTGGTGTTAGTCGCATTGACTCTCCGTCAAGAGAGCAGCGATATGCCTCGACGAGAAATTCTTCGTGCAGTTGAATCAACTGGTAAAATGGGATTCGCAGAGCGTCTGTTCTTGTGGGTATTCTCATGGCTTGATACTCGTTTCCGCCTCCAAGACTACTGGAATATGTCGAAAGGTGCCTATTACAACATGCACCGTCAGATGCCATTGTCTCACGCTGAAAAGTACAAACTCAGAATCATTTGGTATTGGTATCCTTTGTATTGCCTCGGTGGTATTTCCTTCCTTTCGTTCATCATATTGGTCATCACCGGTACGGTTCTCGGGATTTACTACGTCCCTGGTGGAGAAGGAGACCCTTCACCTGCTTACGCAAGTATGCAATTCATCATGACTGAACTTCCATTCGGCTATATTATCCGTGCAGTTCACCACTGGGCGACTCACTTCATGGTTGCCAGTGTATTCCTTCACATGTGTCGTGTCTACTTTACCGGTGCTTACCGAAACCCTCGTGAACTCAACTGGCTGATTGGAGTTGCATTAATGGCATTGACCATCGTCTTTGGTTATTCTGGCTACCTTCTACCGTGGGATTCATTGGCTTACGGTGCTGCTGTGATTGGAATCAACTTAGCCAACTCAAGTCCATTAGTTGGAAAGTACATCGCTACATTACTGTTTAGTGGCTCTTCACTTACTGCGAGAACTGTGACTCGAATGTATTTCATTCACGTCTTTATTCTGCCAGTTATCGTGACCACATTGATCATTATTCACTTATTCATTGTCTGGGTACAAGGCATTGCAGAACCACATTGATATTCGGGGGATAATTTATGGGACTAATCGAGAATTTTGGACGTGTGGCTTCTTCCTATATGGAAGAAAAAGAGCAATTGCAAGCAGTCGAGGGTAAGCGTACGAGGACTCGTACTGGCCATGGGTTCTGGCCACACGAAGTTCTTCGTGACGCAATTCTACTTTCGTTCATGACGGCAGTTCTTCTGTTCTATGCGTGGTTGATTCCACCACCGCTTCACGGTGCTGCTGACCCCTATGCACAAGCTGGTTTCGTGTTCCCTGATTGGTATGTTTTGTTCTCATATGGATACTTGCGATGGGGAGAATACCTCCCTCAATTCACTGTCCCAACCGGATTCATTGGCGAAATTGTTGGCCAACCTGTCTTCCCTTGGAACGCAGCATGGTGGGGAGCAGCACTGACCGGTATTCCAGTCAGTATTCTTGCTCTACCTCCGTTCCTTGGTGGACGTGAAAAGCGACCAGTTGAAGACCCCTGGTTTGCTACTGCTGGTGCAGTCTATTTGGCTCACATCTGGTTTATCTCCGTCTTTTCAATCAATATTTTCTTGGAATTGTATGCGAAAAACCGTTCGGACTTTTGTAAACTCGACAGCCATGGTGATTTGTTATGTGGTACAAGAGAACCTTGGCTCGCTGATGCGTTCAACACAATTCCGTGGATGATGACGGGTGTTCTCGCTTGGATCTGTATGTATTTCTTGGCACGAGGATTGATTGTCAAGGCATGGGGTGCTGGGTTCAAACCAAGCCATGCAAAGCAAATCCTCATTGGAACACTCTTGATTTCTACAGCAGGAACCGTCGCTACATGGGACACCTACGATGATGGATTTTGGGACCAAGGCGGATTGCTTACAATCAAGGGATTAACCCATGATTACTATCCTGAACTTGAAGCCATGCGCACTCAACCGACTGATGTTCATGTCCATGCGACAAACGAATTCACAGATGACAGAGGCTGGAGTGAATCCGAAACTGTTCCGACAACTGCTTGGATGGATTGGGTAATTTACCAGCCTGCACGGTATATTCTTACTGACTTTAACGATGCCAATGGACATCAAGATGCTGCAAACGGAATCAACGCAGCCTCCGGTGCTACAACATTCAATGGTGGAGAAGGTTGGGTAAATTCTGGTTCCTTTACCGTCACTGAAGATTTGGCACTATTCCCTGATGGCCACCATGAAAGTGTGGAAACACTCACGACCGATCTTGTTTGTGAATACCGTTCTTCCGAGCGAAAAATCAACGACATTTCAACTGTATCAATGATTACGACCACTTTGTCAGTAACCAACAGTAATGGTGACGTTGTATCTTCATTCGATAATTGTCTCGGCGCCACGGTTGAATTGCCAGTTGGTACCTATGACTACACTTATTCGGTTATCGCCGGTGGTGCTCTTGCACTCAACAGCAGTATTCAAACTGAAACTTCCTTCGCCATCGCTTCGTTCCAGCCACTCTTGGTATGGGACGAAAATGCCCCAGGTTCACTTGCGGGAATGACAGTTAACCTCTCGAATGCTGAAGAAATGGCAATTGGTGGTACACAGTTTTCTGCAATTGAAAACCCAACCTACCACACCAACCCAAAGGCACTCGACGCTAAACTCACCTATGCAATGTTCATTCCTTGTTTGACCTTTGGAGCAATGGTCTTTGTTCTCCTACGCTCAATGGGTCGAGGGTATGAGTTCGAGATGAACAAGTGCTACGGCTGCGACTTGTGTGACGATGCTTGTCCTGTACGTCTGTTCAACGGTGGAGATAAACTCAACATCATTTACAATTCATGGAACAATGAAGACGACGGAGTACCGATGTATTCTTGTCTAACTTGTACTGCTTGTACCAATGCGTGCCCGCAGCTGGTTGATTACGACTCATATGTTGACATTCGCCGTTCCCTCATTGTTGGTGGGCCACAAGCTGAAATTGCCCACACAGTGTTGCAAGCAGTTCTGGCAGCAGAAGCTGAAGAGACAGCAAATGAAGATTTCATAACCGTACAAGATTACCCATTGACTTCCAACATCGGCTATTATCCTGGATGCGTCGATTACCTTGACCAAGAGATGGTATTTTCACACGTCAATGAAGGTGACATGAACCTCGGTGATGCAACAACCTCAGCCTTTACCCTATTCGATGAAATGGAAATGGATGTATCTTACCTTGGACGGGACTTCTTGAAGTGCTGTGGACACGACCAAAAATGGCAAGGTCTCGATGAAGTGTTTGACAAACTCAAAGCCTACAATCAAAAGAAGATTGAACAATCTGGCATTGATACGCTTGTTTCATCATGTGCTGAATGTTTCCGAACCTTTGCTCGTGATTACGAACTTGAAGGAGTGAAGGTCATGCACACGACTGAATTCTTGATTGAAAACGGTTTCGACATGAACCTCAAGGCAGAGGAAGAAACAACCGTCACCTACCACGACCCATGTCGTCTTGGACGTCAAATGGGAATCTATGAAGAACCAAGACAACTTATTGCTGGTGTTGAAGGAGTAGAGATCGTCGAGATGGAACACAGTGGCGAAGACGCAATGTGCTGTGGAGTCTCGAGCATGATGTCATGTAACGAGAACGCTCGTTCACTCCGTGTCACTCGCATGGAGGAAATCCGTGCAACTGGTGCAGATACAATGTTGACTTCTTGCCCAAAGTGTGTATCGCACTTTGAATGTCTCAAATTTGAAGGTGATGAACGCTACGAAGATATTGAAATTCTCGATGTCGTTTCTTTCCTTGCCCGTCAAGTCGAAGCAAAGAAAGCACGAGCAACATCGGAATCAAGTTCAGTCCTCGAAATCGAAGCTTGATTTAACGGCTAAAACTTTATTATTCCGAGGCGGGGTTCATTCTTCATGAACTACGACAGTATGACGGTTTTGCAATTAAAAACCCTGTGTAAGGACCGTGGTCTGCGCGTCTCTGGTAACAAATCAGAAGTCATTATTCGATTGATGGAGAATGACGAGGCTGGCATGCGACCTGCCCCAGTGGCCATCCAACAGACCATTTCTCCACAGCAAGTACTAGGTGGTTATGGACAGCAACAAAAAATCTTTGTCCAGGGTGGTTATGTACAGCCACAAAAAATCTATGTTAAGAAAGAGGGGGAACTTGCTGAAGGAATAGGTGTAGGAATCATTTTGTATGCAGTTTTTCGAATCTTTTGGGCTTTGATTTTCTCAGTCAGTGAGGGGCAAGCATGGTTACTTTCTCCAGTGGCTTTCATTTTGGGTCTTGGATTTTTACTTGGAGGTATCCTTACTTACCTCAATTATCGAAATGGAGTATTGCTCACGCTCGGAATACTAGGTATTTCAGGAGTATTGAGTGTCTTGTTCCATGGGGATGAAGTCAATCCGGTATCAATCGCTTGGGGAGACGCAATGATCATGACCTCCATCATGGCATCTGTCACCTGTATGATTATTGTAGCCTTACCACTCATTCTATCCACAACCAAGGACGGATGGCCTGAATCGATTAACAGAGTTTTGAACAATGGGAATTCCGCAGACGGTACGAAGGAAATCAAATGCCAAGCGTGCAAGTCGGCACTGATGATTCCAAATGATTATTCTGGAAAAATTGAATGTCCGAGTTGTAAATCTCAAATGAATGTTTGAGTTAATCATCCTTTGATGCAGGTTGGCCATCATCCATTCCAACAATTTCATAGTTCGATGGAAACAAAGCGATAACGACCCCTAAAATCAACGAAGCAAGGCCCCAACCGAACATTTGCCGAACGAAAAGCATCTCAAGAGCAATGACGACCAAAATCATGCCACCTATATTCGAAGTCCAAACCAGCGTTTTGAAAGTTGAGAGAGAAACGCCTGGCGTTCCTTCTTTACGATAAGGTCCAAATTCACCACCAAAGCGTTGGGCTGTATCTTGTTTATCTTTCTTTGACATCTTGTTCACCTCATCGATCAATCATTGTTATTGCATCTGTTGGGCATGCTAAAACACATAACCGGCAACCTGTGCAATCTGCACGTAGAATCTTAGCTTTTTGATTTGACTCTACTTGAATCAAAGGGCTTGCCATAGCGACCTTGTACATCTCAATGGCATCGTCATCACAAACAATTGTGCATTGGTCACAACCAATGCACAGACGCTCTTCAACAAAAGCAACTGTTGTTTCACCGCCTTTGATGGCGGCACGTTGCTCACCTCGAAGTCTGTTAAGTGAAGTGCGAATGCGTATAGCCTCCTGTTCTCGACGCTTTCGCAACTCGTCGGAGGAGGTCATACGGTAACCTCCACTGGGTCCTTCCCTTCAAACTTGACGACGGCCATATTCACCAAGAGGTCGCCAAAACAATAGAACGAACCAACCAATAATGGAGGATTCCAAGCGGTTAAACCCGTCCAGGGTACTTGATTTGCCCATGTCCAGTTGGTGAGTGAAGTGCCCCAGAGTTCCATAGCCAATGCAGCCCAAGCCATAGCCGAGTACAATCGTGGTTGAGGACCCCACTTCGTGAAAACAAGAACAAGAGCCAAAAGAAAAACTGCAGAGGTGTCACCGCCCGTCCATGCACCATAAGCAACCAATGGGACAAATGGTGCCAGTAGGGGTAACGCCCAAGTTTCTTTCATCTTGTCTGCTGCCATTCTTCCAAGGTCAAACAGGAAATAATGTCCAGCAGGAACAAACAGTGGCATAAGACCACGTTGATATTCATAAATCAGCCAAATTTCACTAAAGAACAATTCCATAGGTGTAGCAATGGCAATCACGGTAATCATTTCGATGCGCTGCTTTCGGTTTCCACCGCGAAAGAGCCATGCAAAAAGACCCCAGCACCACAGGTTGACAGGTAATTCTGCATATTCATCAGCGATCAAGCCATTGCATGCTGTTGCTGAAAACCACAGCCCTAGAGCAATGGTGCCAATGTAGACCCACGCTCTGTTCATGTTCATACGAGGAGGTCCTGACCTTAGCAAGAACGGATGTTATTGATGACCATATGAAAGCAATTCCTTGCCCATTGCCAACATCGAAAGTTCTGCCACTAAGGCGTGCCAACCATGGGCATGTTCACCGTATTGGCCACCCGATTGTGAAAATGATTCAAATCGAGCACTTGGAGAATTCAGATTATCGATATCTGACTTCTTCGAATTGATTCTATAGAACCATGAAGCAGCCTGCCCATCAACTAAATAGACGACTGGTTCAACTGGAGCGCCTTCATCGTTTTCCAAAATGGTCGGAATTCATTCCTGTATGAGGAAATTCTCAACATCAACACCGCCTTTGGAATACATTAGCCGGTTCATTTTACGATTTGAGAGTTGTAAAAGTTCGCTCCCACTCCGAACGGTCATGATTCCGAGCCCATATGTACCTCGATCGTTTTTTATGAAGGCTACCGGGTCTCTTTCAACCCCGAGTAGCAAATACTTTTGACGAAGTTGTTCCAAAAACGTGTCAACTTCAGCAGCGAGTTCGATGCGACATGCTTCTTTCTCCAAGCATTTATTTTTCGAAACAAACCAATCTGCCATGAAGTGCCACGGGTCGATGCCGAGCATTTGAGAAATCTCCTCAACATATTCGCGAAGAACTTCATAATGCTGAGATTTCCTTCTACGGTGCCAGCCCATTGAAGGAGGTGGGGATACAATTTGATTGCCGAGACCTTCAATAATTCCGTCAGTCAAATCATTATTCAAAAGAATCAAGTCTGGCGTTTTCCCATCGATTAAGAGAATTTCTTTTCCGTCTTTTTGTGCTGATTTGACTTGATCGAGTTTTAATGCACCTGAAAGACCGATGAGGTGACCCAATTCTACAAAATCAACTGAACCGACTGTGCAACGGAACCCTGCGATTTCCAATAACTCTTTCAGAGCGATGAGGTTTTCGATATACCCTTTATTTCGGGTGTGTGATTCAGGATAAAGATGGACCCATTCGCAGTCGATGTATTCGCGTAAAATATGAGTTTGGAGAAGTGCACCGAGTGCTGGCTTGTCTTCATTGGAAACGTTGTTAAAACCTGCTGGAAAGTGATTTGCGTCAACGACACTGATTTTCCAACCAGCATCTCGAATATCCACACTGCCGTAGATTGGAATCGGCACTTCGCTTCTTTTCTGTGACATCCATGCGGTGATTTCTTCACGCTTACTTTCTAGCAAAGGTGCTAATTTATGAACAAATGTCAATTCATCACCTCGTTAAGTAAATCCATTGTGGAGCCTGTAGGTTTACGTGACCCTCTGTCCAAAATGTGAACTGCCTCAAACAATCCTAAGCCCAGGGCTATATCAGGCTGTGTCTTTAAACTTCCAGAAAGTAATGGGTAACGCTGTACAAGAGCATCGGTTTGAGGCTTGTATTCTGCAAGGAGATTCTCGATCAAAGTTGGCGAAGTTGCTCGACCCGCAGGTAATTTCGGACGACGAACGATATGTTTTGGCAACGAAGTAAGCGATGCTGCTGCTCGCAAGGCCAGTTTTTCATCGCCGTTGGAAGGAAGTCGCCACTCCATCGGTAAATTATGACTGGCTTGACGATGTGACTTGGAAAGGAACGGAACTCGAACTTCCAATGAGTGAGCCATTGAATGGCGGTCGACTAATCGTAATTGAAAATTTGAAAGTTGTCCATGGTCAAGCTCGAATTGAAGGAATTCTTCCAGGGAACCAGAATGGCTACTGCCGGCGTGGCCCTTTGCATACCATTTTTCACCGAGGGGTAATGTTTCATTTTCTATTTGACGTGCAAAAGGGTGTTCCATCGATGCTAACCGAGCGTCAATCACTTCGCCATGGGCCTTGAGATCTCGATAGCGTGGATAACCGGCGTGCAACTCATCTGCCCCTTGTCCGCATAATCCAACCGTCACATGTTGCGACATCTTTTGGAAAAGTGGTTGGAAAAAGAGGACGGTTACGTCAAGGTCTTCACCGTGCCAAGACAAATCTGGAAGGAGCGTGTCAAATGAATCAGGTTCGAGAATATGTTGATGGTGGACTAAATCAAAAGATGAAGCTACTTCTTCTGCGGCAATCCAATCAGGGTTCTCTTCACTTTCAGCGACCGTCCAACAAGCAGGGACAGGTTGCTGAGCACGTTCTGCTGCCTCGTGTGCAACTGCTGCCACCAATGAAGAATCAAGTCCACCAGAAAGAACAATTCCAACTGGTACTTCAGACATAAGCCGTTCTGAAACACCTTCCACAAATGATTCGAGAAGGAATTCAGCATCGGTTTCAGGCCCCCATGTATTCATTGGACTGACTTTTTGTTGTTCGATGGTTGCACGATCGAAGAGTTTGGCTTTACCTTCAAGGTCCAATGCCCAAACTTCAACAGTCCCTGGGCGGATTTGGGTGACGTCCTTGAGTAACGTAGTACCGTCAAGCGGGTATTCCCATGCAAGGCGAGCAACGAGTGCTTCCTCATCGAGTACAGGGACATGGTATTCATGTGCACGCAACGCTTTACTTTCACTGGCAAAGAGAAGTGAACCGTTAACTGATGTCCGTACAAGTGGCTTAATTCCGAGTGGGTCACGCGCTAAAAGTAGATGTCGAGTCTCGGAATCCCAAAGAGCAAAGGCGTACATTCCATTCAATTGTGAAATCCATTGTGCGTGTTGTCGAGCACTTAACACGCCAGAATGCTTCGACTTGGCGGCATCAAGAAGTGCCAAGATCGCCTCGGAATCACCTTGTGTTTTCCAGGAAAAAGAGGGATGGTGTGAACGGATTTCTCGGTAGTTGTAAATCTCCCCATTTGCAACCAAAACTTCGCTTGCAGAGCCAAACAGAGGTTGGTCGCTTCCAGCCAAATCAACAATGGCTAATCGAGTATGTCCAAGTGCGATATGGTCATCTGACCAAACACCATTCCCATTTGGTCCACGGTGGTGTAGAAGTGTATTCATCTTTTGAACAACAGCAGGGTCAGGCTCACCGAACATCCCACCTATGCCACACATAAGGAGACCAAAACGACGACCTTCTTCAAGCATCCCTTAGAAATCAAAGGCCCCAAAGAGGATATCTGACCATGGAGATTGCGAGGAAAATAATACCGAGAGAAAACACGACAAAGTAGGCGATTTGTGGTGGTGCTGAATCCTTAGTCTCTTCACTCATCTGTATCCCTCATCCTTGCCAATGCTAACCATCATTTGAACATATTGAGTCAACTTCTACACATATTTTGATTACATCAGTTGGAGAAAGGGCTCGAGCAGTAAAATCATACCGAGTGGAATGAGGACCATGGTTGCGTTATCATCGATGTACCGTAGACGGGGCCATTCAGATGCTACACACAATGGTGCAAACAAAAAAGCGAGCCACAATGGTGTTGCAAAGAAGTGCCAGCATGCGACCCAAACAAAGAACAGGAAGACAACGGAAGAAACAATCACATTACGAGTCTCAATCCCTCGTCGCCTCATCTCACCAAGAAAGGGGTCACCTAAGGATAAAGAAAGAATAATTGGCCACGCATACGCTTCGACTGGAGCCAACAAAAAGACCAGCCCAATGCCAAATGCACCCCAACCTAAGGCGGAAATTTGTCTCGCTTCATACTCTCTTTGGCCATAGATTGTAATCCCAAACCCAAGACGAAGGCCTTCCAAAAGAAACAGTAAAAAAACCATGCATGACATAAACTGTGGCACTGTCAAATCAACGAAGTCGGAAAGTGATTGGGTATATTCAAAAAATATGAAGGGGAGAAAGGACATTCCAACATGTATTGAACGGCGGAAAACATGACCACCCATTCCACCAACTGATAATTCAACAGGGTTTGTTAATTCCACATGTTCACTCATTGTGTTCACCACCAATAATGTGTAACGCTTCATCTAAGAGAATTGAACCCTTCGCCAGTTTCTCAAGTAATTCATCGAGTTGTGGAGATTCGAGGATTTTTCGTTCATGGTATGCCAAAAGGCGTTCACGCCATCGAGCACGTGTTGAACGACCGGACGATGAGAGCATGAGGAGCATTTCTGCAGCCTCCGCAATACCACTGCCATGTAAGGCAGAAGTCAAGAGTACGGGCGGCGTATTCCCCGCCCCTAATTCAAACGACTCTCGGATTTCATTCGCGTGAAGTTCTGCACCAGGCAAATCAGACTTGTTGACCAAAACTGCATCTGCTAATTCCAGTAAGCCTGCTTTTTCAGCCTGTATGCCATCGCCGCGTGCTGGCCCTTCGACGACCGCAATTCGGTCTGCTAATGCTGCACATCTCACTTCGGACTGTCCTGCCCCAACCGTCTCAATAATGACTCGCTGCCAACCTAAAGCGAGGAGAACTTTTGTCATGTCTTCAACAATGACTGGGACACTTCCAGATGCTTTACGAGTGGCAACTGAGCGCAAATAAATTAATTCATTCAACTCTTTATCATCGACGACAGTCATTCGTACTCGGTCACCGAGCAAAGCGCCACCTGTCCGTGGAGAAGAAGGGTCGACGGCCAAGACTGCGACACGAATTCCTTGTTCTGCCCATGAGCGTAATAATCCGTCAAGAAGGCATGATTTGCCAACGCCGGGTGCTCCAGTAATAGCCAAAGTTTGCCAGTCAGAGTTGGTAGGAAGGGGGACTGAACCAATTGTATCGAGAACTTCGTCGATTTTGATTAAACCATTTTCAAGAGCACTTAATGTTCGCGCAAGTGAACGGCGATCGCCAGATTTAGCCGACTCAAGGAACTCGAACGTCATCCCATCACCTCATGGCGATGAGGTCCAATACCAATCGCTGTCTTGGCCAACGCCAGTATTTTCCAACTGTGTAGCCTGTTCGATAAATTCTAAAATCTCAGAAGTGGGTGTACCGGGACCAAAAATAGCACGTATTCCACAGGCATACAATGGTTCACGGTCGCCGAGTGGAATAATCCCTCCACCGAACACAATCACATCGTTGAGCCCTTGTTGCTTCAAGAGTTCACAGACCTTTGGGAAAAGATGTTCGTGTGCACCAGAAAGAGAAGAAAGTCCGAGAAAGCGCGCATCCTCGTCACGTACAGTATCGACAATTTGTTGAGCACTACGGCGCAAACCTGTGTAGATGACTTCGTTTCCAGCATCACGTAATGCTCGTGCAACGACTTTCGCACCTCGGTCGTGCCCGTCTAAGCCGGGCTTTGCAACCACGATTCGCCACGGTTCGCTCATGGTTGTTGGAGGCATCACCTCCCTATCAACACACCCCTTGCGACGTATTCATGCCCGAGTTTTTCGCGGCTCATGTGCTTCTACAAGAATGAAGAAAAGACTGTTGGTTTCAAACCAAAAACGGTTTTATTGAACGGTCTTGAGAACGCTTCCTTGAACCCTAACCAAAGGCAACGCATAAGGGCGGGTTTTCCGTAGACCCCATTGGGAAGCCTATGACATCATCAGATGAACGACTCCAAGATTTGCGAAATCGTAAATCTCGCAGCGAAATGGGCGGAGGCCAAGACCGAATTGACCGTCAACATGGCAAGGGCAAAATGACCGCCCGTGAACGCATAGATGTCTTACTTGATGAAGGCACATTCCAAGAGCTTGATGCTTTGGTTGAGCATCGTTGCCGAGACTTCGGCATGGACAAGGATATTATTCCTGGTGATGGCGTTGTTACTGGACACGGTTCAATCAACGGCAGACAAGTGTTTACTTTTGCTCAAGACTTCACCGCATATGGTGGTTCACTGGGTGAAATGCACGGACTCAAAATCTGTAAAGTCCTCGACATGGCACTCAAAACAGGACGCCCAGTCATCGGTTTGAACGACTCAGGTGGTGCACGGATTCAGGAAGGAGTTGCATCTTTAGGAAGTTATGCTGAAATCTTTTTCAGAAACGTTCGCGCTTCAGGCGTCGTACCCCAAATTTCAGTGATTATGGGCCCCTGTGCAGGTGGGGCAGTCTATTCCCCAGCGATTACCGATTTCGTCATCATGGTAGAAGAATCTTCATACATGTTTATCACAGGTCCTGAGGTCATCAAAACAGTAACAAATGAAGAAGTGAACTTTGAAGACTTAGGCGGTGCATCAACGCACGGCACTAAGTCTGGAGTCTCTCACTTTTCAGCACCTGATGATGAAGCTGCAATTCAATTAGCCCGAGATTTATGTGACTTACTTCCACAAAACAATCTTGAACGACCTCCGGATAAGAAGACCAGCGACCCTATTGACCGTTCTTGTGAAGCACTTGACACCCTTATGCCAGACCAAGCGACAAAGGCATACGATGTTCTTGATGTCATTTCAGAAATCTTGGACGATGGTGCTTTCCTCGAAGTTCAAGCAGATTGGGCACAAAATATCGTCGTCGGCTTTGGCCACCTTGGCAGTCATACCGTCGGTATTGTAGCGAATCAACCGAAGGTGTTAGCAGGATGTTTGGATATCGATGCAAGTGACAAGGCAGCACGTTTTGTCCGTTTTTGTGATGCCTTTAACATTCCAATCATTACCCTTGAAGATGTTCCAGGTTTCTTACCGGGTACAAGTCAAGAATGGGGCGGAATTATTCGTCACGGTGCCAAATTACTCTACGCATATGCTGAAGCAACTGTCCCGAAACTCACAGTTATTCTTCGAAAAGCCTACGGTGGTGCATACGACGTCATGTCATCAAAGCACATCCGTGGAGATTACAATGTTGCATGGCCAACCGGTGAAATTGCCGTTATGGGTGCAGACGGTGCAGTAGAAATCATTCACAGAAAGCGAATTTCAAACTCACGGAACGCTGAACAAGAACGCCAAAGACTGACTGAAGATTTTAATGAGAAGTTTGCAAACCCGTATACTGCTGCTGCACTTGGATATCTAGACGATGTCATCGAGCCAAATCAAACTCGAAGTAAGCTCTGCCGTGCACTTGAGATGTTAATGGATAAAGAAGAATTACGTCCTGCTCGAAAGCATGGAAATATCCCACTTTGAGGCGTTTACATGTCAAACCACGATGAAGAGACTCTACGGATGGCAGCAATTGCTGCAGTCTATTCTTTACTCTCACAAAGTGGAGATGACCCTGGTCAAGTCGCCCGTAAGCCTGGCCTTGCATGGTCTCAAGACCATCGAAGAATGAATATGGGCCTTTCCTCATTAATGCTGAAACGAGCAAGCCGCTCACCTTGGAAGTGAAATTATGACTGAAACAAGAAAAGTGATCGTTGACGGAACCGAATTTGAAGTCCTCATTGAAGGTGAAGGAACGTCTTGGTCAGCCACTGTTGAAGGAAAAACATTCCAAATCGAAATACCTGATGCAGCACCTGTGGCGAAAAAGAAAAGGAACGCGAGTGGGAAAAAGAAAAAGTCGGGTACTGTTTCAGCAAATATCCCTGGAAAAGTCGTCACTGTCGAAGTCGATGTTGGTGACGAAGTTGTTGAAGGCCAAGTGATTCTCATTCTTGAAGCCATGAAAATGCAAAATGAGATTCAAGCACCTGTATCAGGAACGGTCATCTCAGTGAATTGTGAAGAGGGACAGGCAATTGAAGCAAACATTCCACTGGTTGTTATTGAGCCAATTCCAGAAGTTGAATGATTTCTGATGGATCTCATGCAAAACATTAGGGTATGATACGACCATTAAAGACCTGTAAGCCTCTAACACTATCATGGGCGGCTCGACAGTGTGTGATTTCCTCGGATGTGGGGAAGAAGGAACCATTGTATCCCGTCTTTCACCAGAAGGTTTCCTTGTTGCTACTGGCAAAAAAGCCTATTCATTTCGAGAAGCGTACCGCCGATTTCATTACTGTGGCAATCATCATGATGAATTAATGGGTGGAGTCTGGTCACGTGTGCGTAAGCCTGAAGACAAAAAGGAAGGCCATGTTGCCCCTACTGCAATTTAATTTCACGTAGAGAGTCTCTTAAACTACAACACAGTCCCTAGTTTATGTCCTCTTCTTTGAGTTCTACGAATCCTAACAAAACGAGTCCGGTCATACTGGCTATGATGCTTGTCGTAACAACGCTCACTTTGACCGCCCCAGG